>Ga0307514_10001008_pt1 | contig 41276 bp, 27 predicted proteins | sample 16_EM_MG_FD_203088 | JGI IMG/M metagenome (GOLD analysis project Ga0307514, IMG submission 203088) | Populus trichocarpa ectomycorrhiza microbial communities from riparian zone in the Pacific Northwest, United States - 16_EM | ecosystem: Host-associated > Plants > Roots > Unclassified | place...
AAGAGCGGGCGGGCTGGACTCTGGTAGGTAGGCAAACCCACGTACGGAAAAGTGGCAAGTTGGAGTCATGGGTGGGAGTTTTATGTGTAGTTCTGTCTGAATCTGTCCACTCCATCTGCCCGCGATAGTCTTGTGGCCCTGCAGATTCTCGAGTAGCAGCCTCGCATTTGGTGGACGTCTATCGTCGGGTATCCAGGGAAATTTAAAAAGCAAACGTTTGGACGAAAGGGCACAAATATGCTTACTGAAGGTGGGAAGAAAGGGAGGGGTAAAAAAAAAACATTGTTGGGTGGGCGGTGATCCAGTTAAATGTCCCATGCCCAGCATTGGATCAAAATGGAATGAGTTGCATGTCGGAGGTGCCCTTTATAGGTCGTGATGGTCTCAGATTGGAATAGTACGTGGATCTTGTTTGTTTGTGTAATGGATGACGTTAATTCAGATATTTTAAAAAGCGTGAGGTATATAAATAACAAAAATAAAAGGTAAATGATCTCGTGCCTGACTGGTGAAATACAAGGGACGGAATGGTACATATAAAGGATGGGTATGACAGACCTGATTGACTGCATAGAGGGTAGAGTAAACTGTGGGGTGCGGTAACTTTAGACGAATGCTTGTTGCGCGTGGGTCGATATTGTCAGCCTATAAAAGTCGAGATCTAGAACCAAAATGTGTGATACATAGGTTTATTGGTGTGCATTTTTGGTGTGCATATATATTGCGGTCCAATAAGCCATGATCTTCAGATGCGCTCTCGTGTGCAAGTAACCTTCCATCTTGAGGAGAAAAAAAATCCCAGTGGCCGGGCCCCGAAGTCCAGATCCGCAAACCCCCAATCCGTGGCTGTGGGTGACCCCGCTTTCTAAACAGGCCTTATATATCCGCACACTGACTCGAGTATCACGGGCTTGACTCAGATTGGTTGCATTTCAAAGGCTTGTATTGGCCCTGACGTCTGACGTTTTTGTCTCGGGCGTCGGGATCTGCCACAGGTGTTCATACCAAGACTAGTGATGTTATGTGGCCCCTTCACAGAGGCAAAGTGGAGAAGTTGAGATAGAAAGAGGTCACACAATCAAATAACAATATAACAAGTGATCTAGGTGATCATGAGATGCTTTGATGTGACTTCCTGCAGTTCTGATTGGGTGAGAATCCTTTTCTAATTAATTGCTCTCCCAAATCAATTATGCTCGTGATGAAAGCAGCCTCAAATGAGCAAACCAAACACAACAAGACGACAAAATTGAAATTTGACAACAGGTTAGTGTGACATTGAATTAGCTGTGTATGCTTAGTACTCTCTTACTGGGGAGGAGAAGGAGTGTAATATGTATGCATTTAAATTGGAAGATCACTCACATGTATCAGCCCAGAGGGAGAGATTTAGGCACGTGATAGTGAAAAACCCTAGACCACCAAACAGAAAACCCCTCAGCTATGGTAGCAGTGGAGCAAAGAAGGGGTTCATGAAGGTCTGCACTTTGAGAGATGGATCCAGCTGTATGGGATGTCAAAAACAGCAGTGGTAAACATCACGCGGTTTCCAGGACCCTCAGCGCTTTGCACATACTCTCTTGTACTTCGCGCTGGTTCGCTTGTATGTTTTGGCTTGGATCTCCTCCACGATCAAGACTTTCGGCTGATTTGTGAATCCACTGGCTAATATTTTAGATCTGATGCTGTCGGTGTCGAACCACCTGTAGCACTAGCTTGTTCTAATAGCAAAGTGGAAGGAGTCAATGGATTGTAATTCCACTCGCTTAGCTGCAAGCTTTTGAGTCCCTCAGGCTCTTCGCCAGTTTGAGCTCCATCAAGAGAAAAATGAATCTGCAGGCTCGATGACCCCAGAGAGAGGTGGAGGCATAACTGCAAACGTGTTTGAGAAATAGTGGCCGCTGATCTCAGTATACATATTGAATATGAGCAGTGTTTGTCCACCGACCTAGATGAAGCGAGATCGAGCTATATGCGAGGGCAGGTATAAACTGGGAGGCATTCGGGGTGTTGGTGCTTAGCTCTGTAGGTAGTCTCATTTCTCAATCCTTGCATGCACCACTGCTAGGTAGATGCTCGACATATGCATGCGAGCCAATCGGGTGTCTGGCCTGTGTTGTGGGTTGTAGTCGACCCTGGAAAAGGAGAATTAAATCTGTGTTTAGTGAGTTATGTAATTGTTGCTTGTGATAAGACTGCATATGGTGCATACTGTAGGCTGCCTTGGGAGCGCGCACAATTATTAATTGTCTTGGCGGCAGCGCAGGTATAGAGTCTGGGCACGAGAACAGGCTACGCACATGTCAGGGTTCAGGTTAGTGCACAAAATCGCGGCTATCACAAATTTGCTACGTGTTCGCAACATCATGATTATTTCATTCCTGAGGGTGTTATCCGTAGTTGCGATTCCCATGTCAACTCCAGTTGCTCCAACCCTGGCTGATGCCGACACTCTACCGGTACCTCAGACTAATGTTGATGCTCCTCAACAAGCTAATACCGGCACCGATAAACAGAAAAAGCGGCTGACCGACTTTGAGAAAGGCGAGATTATGTTTGCATATAAACAGGGGTGGGGATATCAACGAATTGCAGACCATATTGGTCGGTCCAAGTCAACTGTATCATCATTCATCAAGCGTTATAATCAGCGAGGGACTCATGAGAATGGGAGACATACAGGACGTCCAAAGAAAATTTCGAGGGATGCTGAAAAAATAGTCCTGGACTTGGTTGAAGGAAATTGCTCCATAGCCAAGGTGGCCCTCATGCAAATTCCGGAGTTAAAGAACATCCACCCACGAACCTTAGACCGCATGCTTCGCGGAAAGGGTATTCGGAAGTGTGTAGCAAGAAAATGACCAAAGCTCCTATCACGGCAGGTTTGTGTGGGCACTTTGAGAGGAAGGATTGGATGCTCTCCTGACCTGAATCCGATTGAAGCGCCAACTTCGGTTTCCTGATCTGATGAACATGCCTGGTGAAGAATTCACGTATTCTAGCTCTGCGAAGTACTTCTTGTATTGGTATGAAGGAACTGAATTGCTTAAAGAGAAAGGCTAGCTAATTACATGCGAAACCCTCAGGTATATATCCCATCCGCATAATAATTTCACCGTCCATTCATCATCTCATTCGCCCGGTGCAACCTTCCTTCCCGTCAGCTCATTCATTCCCCCACCCTGCATATCCTGAGACGCGCGAGATTACATCATTCAAACACCTGAAAGGACGGCAGTGCTGAAGGAAGTACTGACTGATGCGTTGCAAGAGATTTGGAAAGACATTCCATCTCTGCCTCGCCACGTAGCGGGTGTCATCAAGGGCAGAGGGTTGGACTACGTGCGTGGGGTTTTCTTTTCATGTATGTAGTCTTGATGGGGTATGGGATTTTTTTTGCTATCTAGCTGTATATTTATGTATCTGTTATACACACCACTAGACCAAAAGAGTGACCGAGACTACACCTGCCATACCGGCCGCTTGCTGTGCTGCATCTGGGCCTTTTCTTCCTTTCTTCCTGGCTACGGAAGGTGCTGGTTTATAATGTCGGATTGGTGTCTTCCAACTAGCTCTACAGTATTGTTCATATGGCCTTAGGTCTGGCCCTGGAGACATGGTGAGCGAATAGTAACTCAATACCATGGTGGAGAACGGACAATATATAGACGATTCCCAAAACCAACTTGTACAAATAGAGACTGGTTCCGCCAGACGTTGACTAATCATGTTATGTAAAGTCCCATTTAGGATGATGCATAAAACTTTGTGCGAGCACTAACTCCCAGACCGGCGCCTGAAGGTACCTAAGTCCCCAGCTGCACTTAGTGTATACATCACGGTAGCATAGTGTGGCACATGAGACTGACCTAATGAGAGCAGAAAAAGATGGCTTTCTAGCGTAAGAGTCATGGTGGCATAGTATGTTCTGGCCTCATGGGAGCGGTACAGCCACTACTTGTGCTGTGGGTGCCAGTGGTATTTCTCAACGGAAGCTCGATAAAGAGGTGGGTGGTCAACACCCAGGCTGTACAAGAAACGTATACATCATGATATGTATGATGATTGTTTGAACTTGAGGGCCCAGGGCTTGCTGTACAAGCTATCCAGAGTTGCCAGAAGGGTTTGCCGAGTCCAGAAGGGTTAGTCATGATTCCGATAACTGCCTTCCCGTTTTTTTAGGAAACATCAAATGAGAGAAGGAGAATTATAAGAATGCTGATCTATTATTGAATTGACAGTGCTCCTGGATTTGCGTTTCTCGTCCTCAGTAACATCTGCCACGGCAACACCTGAGCACGAACCTAGCCTACCTAGCCTACGCTGATGGAGTGAGTCTGGTCATTTTCTCACTCAGGCAGCAGGCAGCCCCAAGTGAGGACTGTTTTCAGGACTTTTAGCGCATTCTTCTGAGTACTGGGGGTGATGCACATATATACCATAACCCATTGCAACTACCCCACTGTTTGCCATGGCAGAGTTCAGGGGCGGCACTAGTTTCACTTTCTTTATCACATCAATTCTGAATTGGACGGAAGTGACTGTGTCTTCAAATTTTGAGCCTTCGAGACTTCCATATGTTCCCTAAAAAGGCGTAGAAGTCACCCATACCGGAGTATTCGTATTCACTACTCAGACTAACAGAGTACATTTCTGACGGGTTATGGTAGTCTCGTACAGACTTGCTTCAACCCTTACTGATCTAGAATATTGCAACATTTCTGTGGGACCTATATCCACAAGGTGTCATTCACATCAGACAATATTCACTTTCTGGCTTAAGAGTGGTGTAATCAAGTTTAGACTCACGGACTAGTAGTGGATGCTATTTTCGCGTCACGTAAGGTCAACACCTAACTCGCAATTGATAAAATACATGATTGCTTGCAAAAATAAAACGGTATAAGAGCAAAAACTCCATCGTTCCTTCCTATCCCATCTCGCATCACTGTAGTCTATACCAGGTATGTCATTAATCCCCCCCTGCCCTCTATCTGACAATTGCGCAACAGAAATACAACCTCAGTAAGCATTCCATTCTGAGAAATTTTTTCCTCGGTACATCACACCCAAATTATCCCGAAGTATTATACAACCCTTAAAACGTAGAAACGGCAATGGCAATAGCCTGGATATCACTATGACTGATGCTGACCTGCACAGACTTCACTCCAGCTGAGGTTGCAGCCTTGAGAGCATCTCCATGTAACTATATGTGTTGTTAGTACTATGTAGATAAGTTGATGATTGGAATAACAACGTACCTCAACCGTGGGAGCACCATTTCCGTCACTTAAAATCTCAATACACTTGAGGGGGGCACCTCCACCCTGTGATGCAACTCCCAAAGACTTGAAAACGGCTTCTTTCGCACTCCAGCGCCCAGAGAATGATGCTTGTGGGGATGGTGCTTTGCGGCAGTAGTCAATCTCCGCCTGTGTGAAATTCCTTTCGATAAAGGTATCGTTGTCAATGTTGAAAGAAGAAATTAACTCGACATCAACTCCAATCTTGCTGTTCTCGCTCTTGGTCGCATGTGCAAGTTGCTCGACAATCTTTCGTGTATTTTCAACGCTGGGATCAATAGGCTTTTTAACAGGCTTTGGTGGGTAAGTGAAAGAGTTTGTCTTTTTGTCTGGCTGAGCACGGGCGAGAGGATTAAGGAAGACTGCGGTCTCCTGATCGGCGGTATACGGTGGATCTTTCTTAGCCTGGAACATGTTGTTCTGGACCAAAGCTGTGTGCATGTAACGGTAAGCTTTCTTGTGTCTTGCAGTGACTTTTGCCTTGTACGCTTCGTAAGTTTGCTCATCCAAAGTTGCAAAGAGGTAGTTTGGATGGACACCAATGGCCTGTGCACCCTTTTGCCCGAAACCGAACGAGGTGACGGAGAATGCCTTCACTCCATCTGTTTGGATACTCTTGCTTGGATAAACAATGTACTCGAATGCTTCAAGATTCTCGTCAACATTATCCGCATTTCGGTTTCCGGGAACGATACCAGAGTTGAGGCATTGTATAGCACCGTTCAACATCCACGCTCCAGCAGCACCCTTAGGATGTCCTGTCAAGTACTTCTGGAATATACTCAATACCGGGTTTCCCTTGGCTCTCCCAAGGTGAGCAAGCATCTTATTGATAGCCTCTGACTCATTCTTATCATTAGCCTTGGTTGAAGTACCATGAAAACTGGCAACTGTGAGGTCGTCGATGGTCAATCCCCAAGTGGCGAGAGCACCACGCAATGGTGCAATTCTGGGGTCTTGTCGGTAAAAGTCGTTGCCCCATGTATAGAGAGCATCCTTCTCCTGGCGGGCAGACTCGCGTTCAATGTGCGCTGCGCGTTCTTCTATGTATGATTGTGCGTCAAAGCCTGGTTGTTCAGACCTCATAGCAGCAACCTCTTCTTGGAGATACATGTATTCCGATTCAGTCCATTGCTTGATCTGTGTCTTTCGGAGCTCTAGCTGACGTCTTCTGTACTTGATGTCAAGGAGAGGAGATGGGAATTTGGAATAAGCTTCCCGTGCAGTGGTCAGGATACCTTGTCCAGGGGCAGGAATACTTCGGCCAATCTTGTCTGTAGCAGTAGCAGTCATCGCTACAATACCATAGATCGGGACACCCATTTCCAGTGCCAGCTTGGCATTCATGATGACCTGGACACCACAGCCTTGAGACTCCATAAATCCAGATCTGGTGGTAGTGGTAGGACGTGACATTTCTGCGGGTGTCCTTCCATGAGCGAACTCCTTCTCAGCGTTGCTAGTGGCTTGCATATTGGCAAACTCATATGAACCTTCCTCCTGGAAATCGTCGAAACCACCAACAATACAGATTCTAGCCTTTCCTTCGATAATAGTCTCAACACCGATGTCCAGAGATTCAACAGCAGTGGCACATGCTCCAACAGGCGTTTTGATGGGTCCAGTTGAAGATAAAAGCAACATGTTAACCCAAGCAGCCATGGTATTGATGAAGGACTCCTGCAAAATATCCTTTTGAATAGGCTTATCCATCCATCTGTCCTTGTACATTCCCCTGAGAGCTGTCATACCACCAACACCGGAACCAATACAATTACCGACCTCTGATAAATGGACATACTTATAGAATTCGTATGGATCTGTGACACCTGCAGACAGCAATGCTTCGGCGACACTGACCAGAACATAGAGGGTAACAGGGTCGACCTGGGAAATAATGTCCTCTGGAATGCCATATCGTCTGGCATCCCAACCTGTCGGGACTTGGCCAGCAACTAGACGATCGAATTTAAGTGCCTTTGGAACGAGAATAGAAGCACCTTTCTTCAAGCGCACGGTGTATTCGCCAGTTTCCGGGATTTCAAAGATTTCCACCTTGTCTCCATGATGCCTCTTGAACTCTTCAGCGGCCTCTTTGGAGGCTTCAAACTGCTCAAGATCCTCCTCGATGACAACTTCTTGAAGAAGCTCCTTCTTATTTGGGTCGTACCCGCCAAAGAGCGCGGACTCAATCAAACGAATTCCGGAGTGCTCAAGAATATGCTTCTCATACTTGGCCTTCACATCCTTATCATCGACTGGTTCGCTAGTCTTAGCATCAACCCATCCAGCATACTGCTTGCCTTTAAGGGGGCCACGATGATGTTTGATTAGACCCATCATCCAAGCCATCTCAATACATCCTTCAAGAGAGAAGGCGCCATAAGCTTCCATCTCCCACCTAGTCCTCGAGTTACCCCATGGCCCCACTTCGGCAAAGCCAGTAACCACGACTACCCGTTCCAGATCCAGCATCCCTTTCAGGTTCACGGCCAGAGGCTCGACAGTAGTCTTATAGTCAGGCAATTCAGGGAAGGGGAATTTCAAGTTAGCCCGTGGTTGAATGACGACCTTCTGATATAGCTTTTCTGAGCTATCTCCATTGACGATTTTGTTCTCGATAGCATTCTCTGTAGAGACAACCTTTCGAATATCCGCAGTCTCCATCAAGCTCTGCCTCAGCCGGGCCATTGTCTCCTTCAAATTAGGAATAAATTGTAAACCACCATTCAGGTCGGCCCAAACGGGCTCAGACTGGCAGAAGTCGGCGATTGCGGGGGCCATGAGCCCGAGAATGTTGAAGGCCATTTCTTGTTGAGAAAATGTCCTGACACCCAGCTTCTCAAGCCCTTCAGCAACGATATTGTTGGGTCCCATTAACCCGGTTCCTCTTGTCCACCCGATGATCGCACCGCAAATCGTCAAATAATGACCCCAGGATTCCGAGTACCACCTGTTAAACAGTGTCTCCAAAGCAAGTTTAGACTCTGAGTACAACCCATCGTTACCAAATGTGCCATGGTTTTCCGATAGAGGAAGAATGACCTGAGCAGGCCGTGTCTCGTAGCCGTGTCGTTGTTTGCAGGTTTTGACCATTCCAAGAAGACGAAGCAGGTTCGTCAACATAATACGGTGCGCGAGTTCAGACTTTGAGTCGAGGTCGGAGATCTCCCGACCATTCTCAGAGATTGCAGCAAATGGAACAACATAGTCAAGATCCCAACCAAGACCGTTCCTAGCGTCATATATATAGTCGACAAGGGCTTCGACGTCCTGCTTGCTCCCTGTGATTGGTTTCAGTATAGTCAACCTCATACTGGGATAATTGATATTACTGACCTTGATTGAAAGGTACAACCACTAGCTGCGATCCTTTGCCTCCGTACCTGGCATACATTGATTGATAGTATTCGGTGACTTCCTTAGAGAACCTACTCGTGGTCACCAAAACCTTAGCACCACCAGTGATGAGACCTTGTAGAACCTCAGCACCAATTGAGCCAGCGCCGGCACCAGTCATGAGGGCAGTCTTCCCATGGAAACTAAGCCCCGACTGAATGGTGATGTGTTAGCACAGTATAGATCTGATGTTGTGGCTAAACAGAGACCTACCTTTGCGCTCCCCTCCAAACAGTCCAAGTACAGGCCAGTCAACTTCTTAGAATAATCCCAACCATGCTCGGACTTTCTCTTGAGGTGCAAAAATGGTATACACTCGGTTTTGCCTTCTCCATTTCCAACCGCGATCGCGCTATTAGACTTAATTCCAACCTTCTTCGCCTTTTTGCCCTCAAGGATAGCTGACTCGTTCATAGCCATGCTCTTGATGACATTTGCATACAATGTCTTGACCTGGAGATGGGTACTCTTAGAAACGTTGTGCTGTTGCTTGATGAGCTTGTAAATTTTCTGGAGATCATTCTGCACCTTTGTGCGAGTGCCATATTCACTGATCTTACCACCAGCTGCCATCTCCTTGACATAGAGCTCCAGTTTGCGAATAGCAGGGCGGGGAACTTCCTGGTACGTCATGTTCCCCCTGGCATCAATTGTGGTCTGCGGCGCCATTGGGATTCCGACATCCTTGAATACAGGGTTGACAGTAAGAGCTTCTTTGCAGTTCTCGATTAGTTGACGTCCAAGTACTTCAGCAAGCTTATAAGTTTCCCCCCTTTCTGTTGGACAATGATCAATGTGAAATTGCATGAACTCCAAGAGAATTGGGTTCGACCTATTCATAATGCGGATGCACTGTGAAACGATTTCTCGGTCGACAAGTTTGAGGCGACCGAAGATGATGTCGTAATACATGGTAAGGGCGTCTTGACGAGCCCAATTCCAATGGGAATCGTACACTCGTGCCTTCAGAGAAGAGAAAACAGGCTCTATACCAGAAGCATAGAATTCGCCATGCTCGGTGTTCCACAAATCGAGCTGCGCTTGGAGGACTTTCTGTGACTCCTGGGACGTGATAAATGCTTTATCCCCAGCTCGAAGATCCATCTTTAAATAACGAGCTAGCAGCTCCAGCTGCTGCTTGAAGAGTGCTCGCTGATCCTTTGTTAGTGCGTCAATAGCAGCTGGATCCATCATCATTCCACCACTACCAGCCCCACCTCCGCCACCTCCTGCAGCAGTCCCAGAGGATAGAGAAACTCCAGTGATTGAGGAATATTTGCCGCACACACTATCGAAGAACACCTTTGCATCGTTGTCACTGCCCAATCGCGTAGCTGGTTCCATTGTAATAGCAAGCACTAAAACACCATCCTGACGACCAGCTTGCAGCCCCCATCTATCACTAAGATACTTTCTGACGGACGTTATGTTGAAACCACCAGGCATCTTGGAGGATATCATCTTGGCGATTAAACTGCTACTGTGTTTTCCCAGCTGTCCATTGAATGTAGCCTGTATCGCAGAACCAAGCTCCTCAAGCGGTGTATCTTCCGCCTTCTCGGGGGCTGAACCAAACTCCTTACCTAAGTCTCCGAGGAGTTCGTTTTGCAGTGTACTCTTACTGTTTGCTAGTCAATAGGGGTATCGAAAATAACGTGAAGGGGTCTTACCCATTCACTAAGTCTTTTATGGCACTTGTTAGTGGCACCTCGGTGAGCTGCTTCTTGAGTTTCTGTGCAACAATTGCCCGTACAATGTCAATGGCTTTCACAGGTTCATCGAGGACTTGAGCCGCTGGTCCTGCTGGAGGGGCGGCTGCCACAATTGGCGCAGCCGCAACAGCTGAAGCTTGTGGTGCACTTGATGGTTCAGCAGCTAGCCCTTCTGGCTCTTCCGGTTGTGGTTCAACATCGTAATAGATTTCCTTCACATCCTTGTTGTAGCAGAGAATTTGACGTTGTAACGAGAGTGCAGCATCATATGATTCATATTTTGCAGCCAAGGTCCGTCGTGCCATACCACCAAGTGTATCTAATTCCACATTATTATCATTTGCTCATATATAACGGAACTCATGGGGTCACCAACCAGAAGGACCAATTTCTACTAGACGCTCTGCCGCTTTCGCTTGGAGAATCACATCTTGTGTTTCGATCCTGCCGCCTTTTGTAAGCCTCAGGTGGACAAGAGATTCTGAGTCTTGCACAAAGCTTACCATCGTACTGGGCTTGCAAATTGGTATGCTAGAAGCTCTACCATAAGGATGTAACTGGATATCCCTCCACGTCAGTTTTCCCTTTTTTTGAGGGGCTGCAAGAAAACTTACGCCAGCTCCTGTTCCTGCTCTGGATGCATTTTTGCCCCTAGGAAATGTTATATATGTGAAGAATAATCCGGTTGCGGGTATTATGAGGACCAGGTTGTCCAGGAAACGAATTGGATATAGAGGTAGGGCAATGGCAAAGATTGGTCCTGATCTGGCACGAGATCAATTCAAATTGAGAAACCCCACCACAGCAGAGACCAACGTCCACGGGGAGAACGAGAGAATTTAGTTAAGATGGGAGGCAATTGCAGCTTCCCCCTCATGGCCTTGGGATGCTACCACATCCCTCTCTCATATGAGGGACTCCTCCATACCTCGACCCTGAGTCGCTAGGCCAGGGTTGTGGGTACCACTGGCTTGGCTTACCATTCCTCGTGCGTGAGTGGAATGATTTGTTGGGAGCCTAGTCCAAATCGAAATATCTTGCATGACGACGGGTTGACGGGTATAGAAAATAAAGCGTTTGTGTTCTTCACCCATGACACTGGTCCTGACAGGCTACCTACTTGCCTCCTCCTTTTTTTCTTCACTGGCCTGGCATTGCATGTACGTGTATGTATGTAGAGCATGTACTCTACAGTAGGTATGTACAGTATGTAACAGAGCAACATCTCACGATGACGATATCAAGCGAGCATGTCATACATAAATGAAGAAAATTGGAAGGTACGTTAAATTTGGCATTTGTTTCTGCACTAGACTGGTTCTTGCTTCTTTAATGTTGGCCCTCGTTTAACATGGGTGGTCTGCGGAGCATATTATTCCCCTTTGTTGAATCGTGAGCAAACATCAGTTTTATGTAAACATCAGATGAAGTTAACAATTTGGCATATATAACAATTTGTGTCTCAGGGCTGGCTGCGTAGTAGCTAGGTAAGCTTATCGCTGATAAGGATAAGGACCGGTCCCTGAGCCATGGCATGTCCCAACGTTTCCTTCCTTTCGTTCATTTTTGTCGGCCAAGATCCTTGCAAACAACATCATACCCAGCACAACAAAGCAAAGAAGCGGATTCGTTCCTGAATGAAATCCGAGTTGTATCAGCCAGGGCCCAAACCCAAAAGATCGCAGGCGCGCTGGACTCCTCACGGAAACCTGTAATGAAGCTCTATATAGTGTTGGGGCCAGGGCAGTCGGGTCTCAACAAACTTCTTTGTATGAAAATTTTAATACTATTTTGTAGAGCTCTCGGGTGATTTTGCCCTCTATGCTGTTGGCCGGGTGCGTATGCTGTTGGCCGGGTGCGCATGCTGTAACGTAACGTAACATGATGCCCCCCTGCGTAACCCGCATATCCTAGGTAGCACACTCCTAGTGAAGTATTCTCGATGAGGCAGCCAGCCATACAGGAACCCCTTCAACCCCACCACTCGCATCCTCCCTTCTCCAACCAGTCGTTGGCTGGCCGTCAATTTCTGGGATCATATTTCCTTCATTCTCACGAGCTCTGCAGTTACAATCTCCCCACGACTTGTCCGGTGTCTGTCGTTGGTCTCTCTGTACAATTGAGGTGAGTTTTAATGGTCCTGCACTTCTTGCCACCAGGGAATGAAACTAAGGCCATCTTGAATTCAATTCCAGCCACGATACTCTCACCAACAACACCTCATACATATTATCAAAATGTATGGATCAGCAGGAGCAGCCACTGGTGTATCAACCCCGCACTCTGCTTCTTCTCTAAGACCCCTCGTGCTTGCTCATGGACCGCTCGAACATGCTCTCTTGATACCCACATCTTTACATTTCCATGCATCAACCCTTCGAGAGCAATTCCTATCAACACTACCAGCTGCCACTGAGGAATTGGCAGCAGACGACGAGCCAGCATCTACTGCGGAGCTGGTAGCGCAGTTTTTGGGCTTTGCTGCAACACAGGTGGAAACTGGGGAAGATGATGCCCAGGGCAGCTACGAAGAAGTTTTAAAGCTTGTTCTAACGGAGTTTGAGGGGAGGTTCCTTCGAGGGAATGAAGTTCATGCAGTAGCAGCGAATTTGCCAGGGAGTCCATTGAAACGTCAGAATGTGGTGAAGGCGTATTATTCCGCTCGTCAGTCCGCTAATCGGCCAATCAAGCCACATGAATCCGCGCTATTCAGAGCAGCCTCCGAGGGGAATGCTGGCATCTACGCAGTTTTTGGTGGCCAAGGAAATATTGAGGAATATTTCCAGGAGCTTCGTGACGTCTACGTCGTCTATAATGGTTTGGTAGAGGATTTCATCACACATTGCGCCCAGGCCTTGTCTACACTATCGAGAGACCCAAAAGCTGGAAAGGTGTACTCAAAGGGATTAGATATAATGAGATGGTTAGCTGATGAAGATGCAACCCCGGACCTCACATACCTTGTTTCAGCACCCGTTTCGCTGCCCTTAATTGGGCTTGTTCAGCTTGCTCATTACTATGTAACCTGCAAGATTCTTGGAAAGGAACCACATGAGCTTCGCTCAAGGTTTTCGGGTACGACTGGTCACTCTCAGGGCGTCATCACAGCTGCAGCTCTAGCTACGGCAACCACTTGGGATTCTTATTACAAAGTGTCTCAGGATGCATTAACCGTACTGTTCTGGATTGGGTGCCGATCCCAGCAAACCTATCCCCGAACATCACTCGCTCCTACGACCTTACAAGATTCCGTTTCTAATGGAGAGGGTGTACCAAGCCCTATGCTCTCTATCAGGGACTTGCCAATTGCGCAAGTTCAGCATCACGTTGATATCACAAATACCCATCTTCCCGAAGACCGCCACGTCCATATCTCGTTAATCAATGGTGCCCGGAACGTCGTTGTCACTGGCCCACCACAATCACTATATGGTCTAAATCTCTCCCTCAGGAAAGTCAAAGCACCTACCGGCCTAGACCAGAACCGAGTTCCTTTTACAGAACGAAAAGTTCGCTTTTCTTACCGCTTCCTTCCGATCTCTGCACCTTTCCACAGCCCATACTTAAGCTCAGCTGCCGAGATAATTGACGAAGATCTCAAGAACATCAAGACCTTCACGCGGCAGGCCTTGGGAATACCGCTATATGAGACCTTTGCTGGGAATGATCTGCGGAGCCAAAAGGGCCCAGAGAGTATTCTTCCAGAACTGGTGAGGATGATTACCAATCTGACGGTACACTGGGAGAAAGCTACAATTTTCCCACAAGCTACCCATATCCTTGATTTTGGACCGGGTGGTACCTCAGGGCTTGGTGTCCTCACTCATCGCAATAAAGATGGCACCGGCGTGAGGATCATTCTCGCTGGTGCCATGGAGGGAACAAATACCGAGGTGGGATATAAGCCGGAGCTGTTTGACAGAGATGAGGAGCACGCTGTGAAATTCGCGGAGAATTGGCTGAAGGAACATGGCCCCAGGTTGGTCAATACCAAAGAGGGAAAGACATACGTCGATACCAAGTTCTCCAGGCTATTGGGACGCCCACCACTTATGGTAGCTGGGATGACCCCATCCACCGTCCCTTGGGATTTTGTAGCTGCAACAATGAATGCTGGTTATCACATAGAACTTGCTGGTAAGATCCTGCCGAACCTGAGAGTAGTTACAATTGCTAAATATTGCGGTTACAGGTGGTGGGTACTATATTGAGAATCTCATGGCGGAGGCATTGCAGAAAATCGAGTCCAATACCACTCCCGGTATTGGTATCACAGTCAATTTGATCTATGTTAACCCCAGGGCAATGGCTTGGCAGGTCCCCTTGCTCCAACGGCTCCGTAGTCAAGGCATCCCAATCGAGGGGATGACAATTGGGGCCGGCGTTCCTTCTCTGGACGTTGCAAATGAGTATATCCAAACTCTGGGTTTGAAGCATATCGCATTCAAGCCTGGCTCGGTTGATGCTATTCAAAATGTGATCAACATCGCAAAGGCTAATCCTGCCTTCCCCATTATCTTACAATGGACTGGAGGCAGAGGTGGAGGGCATCACTCCTTTGAGGACTTCCATCAACCAATTTTCCAAATGTACTCCAGGATCAGAAGATGTAAGAACATCATCTTGATCGCAGGAAGTGGTTTTGGTGGTGCCGAAGACACATACCCATACCTCACTGGCGCTTGGTCTACCAAATACAAGTATCCGCCCATGCCATTCGATGGTGCTATGTTTGGAAGCAGGATGATGACTGCAAAAGAGGCACACACCAGTTACATGGTAGGGTTTAGCGCATTGTTTGTCTCCAGTTATAGTTGCTAATGTCGTTTAGGCCAAGAAAGCAATCTGCGAGGCCGAAGGAGTTGATGATAAGGACTGGGAGAAGACATACAAGGGGCCTGCTGGGGGTGTCATTACCGTCAGGTCAGAAATGGGTGAACCTATCCACAAGCTTGCTACAAGAGGTGTTAGATTCTGGTAAGCACTGGGGCTCCGATGGAAGTTACTGCCGAAGTCTGCTAATCTATCTCTCATACTAGGGCTGAGATGGACCGAACGGTCTTCAGCCTCGACAGGGCTAAGCGTGTGCCAGAATTGAAGAAGCAGAGAGACTATATCATCAAGCGACTCAACGCCGACTTCCAGAAGCCTTGGTTTGGTCGTAATACTGCTGGTGAAGCTGTTGACCTCGAGGATATGACCTATGCCGAGGTTGTCCGACGAATGGTCGAACTCATGTATGTCAAGCACGAGACTCGCTGGATTGATCAATCATTGAAGAGACTCACTGGAGACTTCATCCGTCGGGTCGAGGAGCGATTCTCCCTTTTGGATGGCCAAGCTTCCATGTTACAAAACTATGCCGACCTCGATTGCCCATTCCCAACTGTCGAGAGGATCCTTGACGCATACCCAGAAGCCAAGCTACAACTAATAAATGCGCAAGACATGGAACACTTCCTCCTTCTTTGCCAGCGAATGGGCCAAAAGCCAGTTCCATTTGTCCCGGCTTTGGATGAGAATTTCGAGTTCTGGTTCAAGAAGGACTCACTTTGGCAATCGGAGGATTTGGAAGCGGTTATGGGCCAGGATGTCCAGAGAACTTGTATTCTCCAGGGGCCCGTTGCTGTGAAGTACTCCACTAAGATCGACGAACCCATAAAAGACATCCTTGATCATATCCACAATACCCATATCAAATTGCTTCTAAATGATATTTATGACAATGACCCCCAGAAAATCCCCCTGATTGAATACCTTGGAGGAGAGCCAGTTGCTGAATTGGAGGACATCGAAAAGGTCGAAAGTCTAAGCATCCTTGAAGAGGCCAGTAAAGTAACATTCCGCCTTTCTTCCGTTACATCGCAAGCACTACCAGATGCCGAGTCCTGGTACCAACTTCTAGCAGGCAAGGAATATTCCTGGAGGCGTGCGCTGTTCACAGCAGATGTCTTTGTTCAGGGAAACAAGTACCAAACGAATCCGATGAAGAGGGTCTTCGCTCCCGCGCACGGAATAGTTGTTGAAATAACAAACCCTGGCAACGCCGATAAAACCGTTATTGCAGTAAAGGAGCAGCAGCACCCAGGTGGCCCATATGTCCTTGTCCAAGAAATCAGGCGGGAATCAAATAAGATCATTACTACAATGTTTGAAGAGAGGACAGTCGATGGCCAATCTGTTGGAATGCCTCTCCTCTTCACGTATCATCCTGAGACTGGATACGCACCTATTCGTGAGGTCATGGAAGGTAGGAATGACCGCATCAAGGAGTTCTACTACAAGCTTTGGTTTGGCGAGGACAAGGCACCTTTGGATGCCTCGATCACAGATATCTTCGATGGAGGTAGGACAACTGTTACTGGAAGAGCTATTGCCGACTTTGTCCATGCGGTTGGGAACAATGGGGAGGCGTTTGTGGAGAGACCAGGAAAAGTTGTATATGCACCTATGGACTTTGCAATCGTCGTTGGGTGGAAGGCAATCATCAAAGCCATCTTCCCAAAGGCAGTCGATGGTGACCTCCTTCGCCTAGTCCACCTTAGTAACAGCTTCAGGATGCTTCCTGGGGCCGAGCCCCTGAAGAAGGGTGATGTTGTTGAGACAACTGCTCAGATCAACTCTGTCCTGAACCAAGATTCCGGGAAGATGGTCGAAGTTTGTGGTACTATTACAAGGGATGGTAAGCCTGTTATGGAAGTCATTAGTCAATTCCTGTACAGAGGAGCGTATAATGATTTCGGTAATACCTTCCAGAGGAAGGTTGAGACACCTATGCAACTGGCTCTGAAGACAACCAAAGATGTTGCTGCACTGAAATCCCGAGAGTGGTTCTGCCTTGATGACCCAGCAACAGATTTGCTGGGCAAGACGGTCACCTTCAGACTGTCAAGCTTCATTCGATTCAAAAACAAATCCATCTACAGCAGTGTTGAGACTGTTGGTCAAGTTTTGCTTGAACTACCAACCAGGGAGATCATCCAAGTTGCTTCTGTGGAGTACTCGGCAGGCGAAAGTCACGGCAACCCCGTTATCGAGTACCTCCAGCGCCATGGTGCCTCCATAGAACAACCCGTCAACTTTGAAAATGCCATCCCCCTTCATTCCAAGACCCCCCTCATCATTCGTGCTCCAGCTTCCAACGAAGGGTACGCCCGCGTTTCTGGTGACTACAACCCCATTCACGTGTCAAGGACTTTCTCAAAATATGCAAGTCTCAAAGGCACGATCACTCATGGGATGTTCACTAGTGCAGCAGTCAGGTCTCTTGTTGAAACGTGGGCTGCTGAGAATGATGTCGGCAGGGTCAGAAGCTTCTCATGTCAGTTCGTAGGCATGGTTCTACCGAATGATGACATCGAGACTAAGCTTCACCACGTTGGAATGGTTTCTGGGCGCAAAATCATCAAGGTCGAGACTGTCAACAAGGAAACGGACGAGAAGGTTCTTGTTGGTGAAGCTGAGGTGGAACAACCCGTTACGGCATACATTTTCACTGGTCAGGGCAGTCAAGAACAGGGGATGGGGATGGATCTTTATCAATCGAGCCCCGTTGCTCGAGAGGTCTGGGACCGCGCGGACAAGCATTTTATGGACAACTATGGTAAGCCCGTTTCTCCGTAATTTATAACGACTAATTCCAACCAATAAAAAGGTTTCTCAATCATCAATATTGTGAAGAATAACCCCAAGGAGTTCACCGTGCACTTTGGGGGGCCTCGAGGAAAAGCCATCCGCCAAAACTACATGTCAATGACCTTCGAGACGGTAGCTACGGACGGGAGTACCAAGTCTGAGAAAATCTTCAAGGAGATTGATGAGCACACAGCCTCCTACACTTATCGATCGCCCACTGGATTGCTTTCGGCAACTCAATTCACTCAGCCTGCTTTGACCTTGATGGAGAAGGCAAGCTTTGAGGACATGAGATCTCGTGGACTCGTTCAGCGGGATAGCGCCTTTGCTGGACATTCTCTTGGAGAATATTCTGCTCTTGCAGCTTTGGCAGAGGTCATGCCAATTGAGAGCTTGGTGTCAGTTGTGTTCTATCGTGGTTTGACAATGCAGGTGGCAGTTGAGCGTGATGAACAAGGGAGGTCGAGCTACAGTATGTGTGCGGTCAACCCAAGCCGTGTTTCATCTACTTTCAGTGAGCCGGCATTGCAGTTTGTCGTCGACAATATCTCTGGAGAGACTGGCTGGCTCTTGGAGGTTGTCAATTACAACGTTGCCAATCAACAATACGTCTGCGCAGGTGATCTTCGAGCCTTGGACTGTCTCACAAATGTCCTTAACTTCCTCAAAATCCAGAAGATCGACATCCAAGCGCTAATGACCAAGATGTCCTTGGAGGATGTGAAGGCGAAGCTCATGGAGATTATCCGTGGTGCTGCGGAAGAAACCGAAGCCAGACCAAAGCCCCTTGAACTTCAACGTGGTTTGGCCACAATACCCCTCCGTGGGATTGATGTGCCATTCCACTCCACATTCTTGAGATCGGGGGTCAAACCTTTCAGGAGTTTCTTGATGAAGAAGATCCTCAAGTCTAGTATTGACCCGAGCAAACTCGTTGGAAAGTATATCCCGAACGTCACTGCCAAACCGTTCCAATTGACGAAGGAGTACTTTGAAGAGGTCTACAAATTGACAAACTCACCGCGCATTGGGAATGTTCTTGCCAACTGGGATAAATACGAGGATCCCAGGGTTGACACATAGATGCGATATAGCTTTGGGATAGGATAATAGAATCGCTAAATTTGGAGGGATTAGGAATATGTGCGGAGGTAAAATATAGACAAGTGTTTTTGACATGGTAATGACGGATGGCTTTCCTGTTTGTTTCTCTTTTTATTAGTTGTATATATCTAACTCCTGTGTTCCCTTTTTTTGCGCTGCGAATGATATCGATGAACGAACGGATGAATTAGCTCTTTCAAATGTATATTACCCACGCTCATGAAAATATCTCGCTAGGTATTGTCCATTCTCGATCCTAGCTAACATCATCGTGACAATCATTTACATTTCATTTATGTCTCATCTCGGAAGCGAGGCGTAGATAAGTTGTATGAGGGTTTTCGACATCCGATGAAATGCAGTTTGTACTCGCTCATCACCTCAGATCTGAGTGCAGGGTACTAAATAAGTATACAGGGTTGTTTCATGATTTATGCACGCCTCTCGTGAGAATTTCATTTGAGTAGTACTTAGTCGCTTGTTCCCGCACTCATCAACTTGTTTTGCTTTTTCCTTGCAAATCTTAACACACTTGTCGAAGGAAAACCCTCATTGTTCATGATTCCAATTAATGCGTATTCGTGAATTGAGTAGTCGAGCGAGATTGCCCTTTTTGCTATCGTAATATCAGCATTCAGTTCAGCTCTTTAGATGTGACTATACAGATATACCATCGTGATATCACTGGTTCGTAACTACCTAATGAATTGATGAAGTAGTTCCAACTGGTTGCACGAATGCATGTATTTACTTACCCTCTGTCGCTTCAAGTGGAAAGGAAATCTACTCGGTACCCCATGAATTATGTGATGCATGCAGCTTGCAGACCTGAATTCATTGGCCAGCTGCAAGCTGCATGCATCGCAATAATTTATCGTTGTACCGATTTTTTTTTTGAGTCTAGATATACCATATGTCTAGAGGGCTTTTTATGCCAGAGAGCAGGGGATTACCTGATCTCGTTCCCAGACTCTTAGGTTATCTGCGCTACTAAAGCTATCTTCGGCTAAGAGGGATTACCTATTGTAGGCCACTAGGGTTCTAAGCAGGTAGAGTATGCAATATCCCAACGACCAGCCAGAAGTTTTCCTGATGCAGTTCCGCTGGCAATCACAACGTACCCACAAAGAAGTACATACCTACACACATACAACATCACTTATGTTGTAGATATGTACTGGGTATGCACCTTGCACCAGATGCTTAATGTGCTGACAGTTAATATACCTCGATGTGGCAGAGCCCCATTCATGCATGTCAACTTTTGCCGTACCTATTGAACTCCCATCACCGATGAACCCGCATTCCCCGTTTCCCGGCTCCCAAAGTGTCATGAGTCTCACATGCTGATAATGGATCACTACGTATGTAGGTGTGGTAGGTACAGGAACCAATAATCCTGCCAACTGATAGCTCTCGTTTCCTCCCTGCATTGCCAACTCAGTGGTAACATCCCAAATTATATACCCATGAACTGTACGTTTTGGCCTTTGCATTTTTGTCGACATGTCGCCTGTTCACAAGCTATTTTGCTTTTCTCTTGTTCGCCGCGGCACAACAGGCTCGATCGGCGCAAACCTCTCAGACTACTGGTTGCTCGTGCAGCCTCGATTGCCCATGCGAATCCTGCTAAACGTTGATTGATCGGTGAATTGCGCCCAAAAAATCCTTACTGGGCAATTCTTACATCACCCTGGACTAAGAAGCAAGCAGGAAAAGAGTATGGGATAACTTAATTTTTCGCTGACTCCGCACAGTCATGCGATACATTATAAGGATAACCAAGCGGGGTGCGTTGAAATTTAGGCGAATCCGTCCACAGCTCTCTTCAAAATCAACATTCCCCAGTAGACGCACACCACGTTGTTCCGTTTTCAAAGTCCCAGTGGTTTTGATTCGAACCATTCAGCGGCACCCAATACCTGGAGAGAGAACCAGGGGACGGAAGCTTGCATACTAGCCGCAAGATCGTGCCTAACATGACAGACCAGCGTCACCACGCCCATAAACACTCCAAAGTGACAACGGCACAGCAAGACAGTGGGTCCTTATGCACATGCGCCTATCGAACGCAAAGGTCAGATTGCATTAGAGACGAATTTGATGGAGGGCGAGGGAATGCGCTTGTTCGTGGAGAGCAGCACCCAGGTGCACGCCGGCATTCGGGCAAGGTACCAGGCAGGAGGGAAGATGCTCGCCAACTGCAGAATGACCCCCACAATTGGAAACATATGAGAGATGAGCGGTGTTTTGCTGGTGTGGGCCAGCATCGTTTTAATGGTGGCCAGTCCCCTCCATCTTTAAATCCGATATTTGTGAAAAGGAGAAATACAGTTTCGGCGCATAACAATCACAACTCAGTCTCAAGGGATGCATTGTTGCCGTATATAGCTAGAAATTTGTTACTAGCTAAGTTAGCACCCTTTATAGAAAGTTTCACAAATACCCAATCCGAATTCGAAGTCGGAAGCAAAACAAAAACAATGGATATGATTGCCCCACACAAGAAACACCGGACTAAGACTGAAGAGGATGAGTCTGCGAGGAGGCACCGGCACCATCGCCGACACCACCGGAATGGGCATAAGAGCGATGGAGAATTGGAGAAGGAGAGGACGAGAGCCAAGATACGAGGAGTGGAAAATGAAAGGAGTATCGGTGCCCACATGGAACGGAGCTCATCTGATCGGGGCAAGGTCAAGGAAAAGGCATCAGCATCATCTCCAGAGGGAACAAAGAGGGTGGAGACGGATGAGGAGAAGGAAGAACGACGGCGGAGAAGGAGGGAGAGGAAGGAAGCGGAAGCTTTTGCAGCAGCGCTCGCAAGGTTAGAGACAGATCCGATATTATCGGATAGCTGCAAAGGGCATAGATCTCATAGGCGGGGCAGTGAGCGGAGATCAAGTCGGAAGGAAAATCGTTACGAATCTGACAGAGATGGGAATCTGAGGTAAGTAAATATTTTGGAGTGTGGGCTTCCCATTTCAACGGCCTGTGTACTAATTTTATATGACAACAGCCCAAGATCCGACAGAGACAAGCAGTTGATACTGGCACGAAAAGAAAGAGAAAGTTCTAAGGTTTCAACCCGAGAGACACTTCGCCCCCATGTAAGCTCAAGCTCAAGGAGAGCAGAAAGCAAGCAACGTGTAGGGGGGTCTGAGAAGAATAGCGAACACATAAAGTCCATTGAGAAGGAGAAAGGCAAAGAGTCTTCCAATGAAAAGAGCAAAAGTTCCTTTTTTGGATTTATTCTGGAGAGAAAAGACAAAATGTGAGTTTCCGCTCCCTATATATAAAAGCAATTTTGTCTTACTGATTTTATACTTATTGCAGGGTTCAATGTGTATCATGTCTTTCCGATGACATTCCCGCACACCAGGCAGCAAAACTTGCGTGCAATCACCACTTCTGTGGTGAATGCCTTAAGCGAATATTCACCCTTTCGCTAACTGATCCAGCACTCATGCCCCCAAAATGCTGTACTACAGAGCATATCCCTCTGAAGCATGTTGAGCGTCTCCTTTCATATAAGACCAAGAAGCAGTGGAACAGGAAGTATAATGAATATACCTCGTCGAATCGTGTCTACTGTCCAACGAAGGATTGTGGGCATTGGATCTCTCCAAAACACATTGAGGCAAAAACTGGGACATGCTCTCGCTGCAAGACCAGGGTTTGCACAATGTGTAATGGGAAGGCCCATGACCAAAGTGAATGTCCACAAGACGAAGACACAAAGGTGTTTATACAGACTGCAAAGGAGAACGGATATCAAAGATGCTATGAATGTAAAGCAGTTGTGGAGCTGAAAAGCGGATGCAACCATATAACGTCAGTCTCGATATAATCCACTTCCACTTAACTTGATTTTGGAGATTGGCTAAATTGCCTATAGTTGCCGATGCACCGCTGAATTTTGCTACCGTTGTGGTGACAAATGGAAAACTTGCGATTGTCCGTGGTTTGCATACGCTGACTCCGAGGAAGACGAAGACGAGCAGGAAGACCAGGCTGCCCCCGCCCCGATTGAGGAGGAGAATGCAGAGGCTCGGAGGGAGCGGCGGCGGAGGGAGCAAAGAGAGCGAGAACAAGCGGAACAAGAGGAGCGAAGGAACCGAGAAGCCCAGGTGGCTCAGGACGAAGCTCTAGCCAGACGGCTAGCACAAGCTAGTTTCTTCTTGGATAAGGAAACGCTAGAGAAATTGAATGGCAGTGGGTCATTACGAACTGGGTTGAGAAATAGCTACAAAAGGCTTGCAGAGGAGTATGCAGAAGCCAGCAAACGAGACGAGGAGGCTAGGGAGGAGCGAGTCAGAGATAGATTGCAAAAATTCCGGGATAGAGACGAGGCAGTCCGATCCGCCAGAAGGGGGTCGACTTCTTCTCACCGGGAACCCCGACCACCGACAGTAAGACATGAGAGGAGACATTCAGAGCCTAGGCCGCTAGCGCCACGAGGATCACATTCAAGGCCACAAACTGCTCAGCCTACACCATCATCACCCCTCACAAGGGAGAATCCCAAGGATGGCAACACCCACCGTGGGTTATTTGACGACGACGAGAGAGCAGCGAGGATTGCTAAATATATAATGGGGGAACTTGACGAATTGGACGATGCACCGACTGTCCAACTTCCAAGTCCAGTAGAGAAACCAGCAGGATCCTGCTCACCACGGCACTGCCCCCATGTGGAACGGGTCCGTCGTGCAACCCTTTCAGCCGTTGAACCAAGGACATCTTCTCGAAAGCCTGCAGAATATGGACGAGATGGCAGGCCAAGCCACCACCAAACTAGCAAGGCAGTAGCTTCCAGCGTCTTGCCTCGCACGTTACCGAGACTAGAAACTCCAGGCTATGCTACTTCGTCAGTCCTTGCCGACGTTGCTTTCCCCCTTGAGAATGAGAAACCGAGCCGGCGTTCTTCATCCCACACCAGAGCGGGTAAAATTCGAGATATTTATGTCAACACAACTGCAAAATCAGCACCAACGTCCCCTATGCATTTAACACCAACGAGTGCCCTTGATAGCACTTCCTCTCGAAAGAGCCACCTAGCTGATTTGGGATATAAATTCTTGAAGCACCAGCAGGCCCCTGTCCCTCACTCGGCATATCCACTGAACTTTACTGCAGCTCCAGCTCCTGTGTATACTACTTATGCATATAGTTCGCATTCTGGGTTCGGTGCTGGTACCGGGGAGAGCAGCAGGGCGAGACAGTTCACACAGAATTGGGGTGGGATTGAGGCAATGGGCTCTACTTGGAAGGAGCCATTTGCTGATAGGTTGGAGTTGGCGCCCCGTGTGGGAATCCCGAGGACTAGCACTTACTAGATTTCCAGATGCATTTTAGCTCTTTATTTTTCTTTTTATTTACGCTTCTAATTTTCTATATTTATAGCAAGTATGGGGTTGTATAGCTTTATTTAAAGGCGTGTATGTTTCATTATACCCAGGAAGCGGATTCGATTCCCTAGTTATTAATGCATAAAGCATTGCAGGAGAGGATTTGGGGCTGGGATTTAGGGTATGAAAGGAAGTTATGGCACGGGTGATATGGTAGGAATGGGTATGGGTTCATAGAAGGGTTCAGGTTAGAGATGGATTGAGCTATTCGGATTGGAGGGTGCTATGGTTTGGGGGCAGGTGAGAGTGGTAGGGAGGTATGACTGAGGAGGTAGCCCACCCCAGCACATCAAGCGAGCAGGATATTACTCGATAGCTAGCATAATAAGATGTGACGACTTCCCTCCGTGAAGCCATATAGTTATTGGTTCAACAAGTGTCGGAAGGGAAAAACGGCTCGTAGCCTGGCGTCCCCCGGCCGCGAATATCCCATACTCTACTGTGCGCTAATTCACCGCTCAAATATATATGCGCTGTTGCCCACTGCCAGTATATCTCAATGAGGCAATTTGTCTCCAACATTGAGCCAATTACAGTGTTTAACTCAAGAAGCTCGGAGGGCTGTCGACCTGTCCAACTCCCTCGACGCACATCTCCGTCCATCAAACTCCGCTTTCTATTACCAATGCCGTGCAAATAACGCCCGATATACCTCTACATACGTATACTCTACATCCCAAGTACACAATCACACCGCAGTGCATCTACAGATGCTGCCAGTGACCGGGGATGGATAACTTTGCTCACGAATGAGATGCAAGAAATCCCAAGAGGAAGTGAAGAGCAGGAGCTCATTGGTAGCGCAATAAAACTTGAATTATTAGGGATGGGCACGCAGGAAGGCTAGAGTGTGGATATGCTGCGGCGAATGGAGGTTCTCCCATGCTTAGTCAGTGAAGTACATACTGAGACTAGGCATTGGTAAGGTTGAAGGGGAGCTCTGGTACGTATTTGAGGCTCCTCTGCGTGTTACATGCATATCAGCAGAACAGCAAATAGAGTGTGAGGAGTGGGGGAGGAGGTACCTACACTAAAAAGCCGGTCAGGCATGAGGTACCTACACTAAAAAGCCGGTCAGGCATGAATGTACAGAGTAACACCTCAACCCCGTCCCGGTTACGAACTCGCCTCAGTACTAGTCTGGTTAGCTAAAAGTTGATAGTCTTGTGCCATACCATACACGCAACATGACATACTGTACTCGTACATACGGAGTATGTACTGTGTTATTTATGTATCCACGCACAGTATGATTGTACTCCGGTTAAGAAGTCTCATTAGTACGCATTGGTGTCTACCTAAGTAGTGGGCTCTTACCAACGGATAGTAGTCCCGAATACTATACTATACTACTCTGGTGCGCATGGAGATTCCCTGAGAGCAAAAGAAGGGCTATTTACAGTACTATGAGCATCGTCATAAGCATCAGCTTTAATAGGCCCTGAAGAGCCTTCCAGAAACTATGTTAATGTTGGAGGTATATAGGTATCCGTACTCCGTAGTGTAGGTAGTTGCTATGGCAACATCTCTTTACTTAGTCTGGTAGTTAAATTCAGAATTGTCTTGGCAGCAACCCAACGTTCAGGGACTGAAGTTGTTGAAATATATTTAATCCGTGGGTTGTAGTTACAATCATACGGTACCGGGACAACCACCACCGCTTGCAGAAAACTGCTTGCTTTCGGCGTATCCAATTCTTCATGTAATAGTTGCGTCATATTCACTATACCAGATCATGTATAAATACTGCTCACTCGCCCTTATATCCGCATCTCCTACAGTGGCCGTATCCTAAATCACTGCTCTCAATCTCTGCTGAACCACCTAAATTCACCGGTCACACCCTCTGCTACATTGAAGCGTTCCTTCATTGGATGCATAGATGAAACGCTGCCTATACCGCATAACCTATTCTCAATAGAAGCGAGGCTACTGCGAGTACAGATTGCTAGTCCTGATCGCCAGTCTGCGGGAGATCGGTGAATATGCAGCTTCAACTGGGGTAAATCTGCCTTGTTAGTTACCGCACTATTAACCTCTTTTGCTTGTGCCTTGTACCTGTGTTGTACTCTATGCAGTCAAACTATTCATATTACCTCGGTATCGAGCACCCATCCGTGTTACCCTCAACTCCCACAGAGTTTGTGAGATGGGCAGATTCATACATCAAGGTATTTGGATAGTAAAGCACCACAAGTAGCTTATAATTGCTTGAGTGTGCGGCTGGTGTTGAAGATATGAGCAGGCGGCTGACATCCCCGGGATTTCGTACTGTGGGAATAAGGAGGCCCAGCTCAGCACGGTTTCTTCAGCTACTTTACGGTGCAAGCCACAATAGCCTTTTACTTAATAAGGAGGGCGGCGGCCCAAATTCTCAGTATGGAAGACTCACAATCTCCTAATATATCCGATCTCTACAATCTGCCGTAGCGGGAGGGTACTAAGAATATACTGTACATAAAATATCCTCCGCTTCTTGCTAGTGAAGGGTAGCTCTCAAATCTAACACTAGAACACACATCGTAGATGCCAGACAGTGAGTCTTAGCTTGCAGCTCTAAGGGCTCTCACTGAGACATATTTGCACTACCAGAAACTGCCCACAAGGCAGCTAGTGGGAGTAGGTAATTACAGGTCAAATAATTTACCTAATATCGGTACCATAGGAACCCACCTGCTAGCAGGCCCAACTATTTTTCCACAGTGTTGCGGCGATGGACATGAGGAAGGTAGATGGTAAAAAGCACAAAAAGTTAATTCTATTTCACCACAAACAAATATACATTCAAACTGACTCATGCTTGGAGAGATACAGCTTCTAGGCGGGCCCTGCCCCCTGTTTCTAGAGATAGTGACAACTCAACAACACAAATTGCTTTTTGAGCCAGTAACGGGGGATTTTGCAGAGGAAGGCCCCTCATTACTGAAATCAACACCGAGTTGCTCTGTGTTAATCTATCTCCAACTCAACCACAAAAGGTGTTGGGACAGAATCTACCTATTGCCACACGCAAGTCTATCAACTATGGCACTTTTCGGAGTGGCGTATTCGGCAAAGCTATTCTGGTGTAGGTTTGCGTGAGGCAATAAGAGTTACCCTGACATGCCTGAGTAAGCAGGGCGTCATGACCCCAGATAAACCTTAATTACCGCCAGCAATCACAGGAGACTTTCTGCGGGGAAGTCCAATCAAAACTGGGACTTGACCCATATTGGCAACTACTTCAATGTAGTAAACTCGGAGTAGCCACTACCCATGATTGGGAAATTAAATCAATTTAAGCATGCGGCAGGAAAGGAGCTCCATTTGTATATAGAGCAGAGTATGATCGAGAGGGGGTTGTGTCAGCCAGACTAAGTATGACCTGACTCCTCGTGTTCTCTTCCCAGAAAGCTGATGCGAATTTCTAGGCAATTATGTACTTAAGACTATCATGCACCAGCTAGCAACCTACAAATCATAGTTCCCTGCAACCTCCCCTACGCGACTGAAGAGGAGGAGGGGTCAGGTGCAAGGATGACTGCGTTTCGGTGGATTTAAAATCGCTAAACAACAGTTATAATAAGGGCTGGGTTGAATATGGGTTGGGTAGGTAGGGAGGTTGGGGCAAAAGTGGAGGCAAGTTTTGTCCTGGTGGATTTCGTAAAATCTCGAGAGGAGAAAACGCAGGGTACTTAAGCAGTAGATCTTATGAAGATAACAAACTGTATGCAAGAAAAAAGAAAAGGAAAAAAAGGCAACAATCAAGTGCGAGAATGCCGAAGTGACAGTTACCGTCTTTGTCCCACCTCAGGTCAGGCACGTCCTTGGCGAGCTCGCACATATTTGAAGAACGGATGCATAGAGAGCGAAGCAACTAGGTAAGTAGGTACAATATGTACACTTATTTTTTTTTTTTTTTGAGTCTATACGCCTTTCCCCCGAAGGGAGCCTTAGGTGATCTCGTGCCCAGCTCTTTATCTACCTACGCTAACTTTTCCTCGCAGCGTATTTATTTCTTAGCGTAGGTAGATAAAGAGTCTGGGCACGAGATCAGCCTTAGGCCCGCATCTTCTTCAAGTTCTATAGCACTTTCTTTACCAACTCTTTTCTCAGTTTTATTTCTATTACTGCCTGTATCCAGTTTTATTCTACTAATATGTTGCTTCTGCTGGATAAGGCTTTCCTTACTGACTGTCCTAACTTAGCTTCCCTATATCTTTCTACTTCTTCCTTCTTATCTACTCTTCTTTCTTTGTCTCTTTATCTAAAATGCTCCTTTATCAGCTCTGCCATCTTCTATTCTTTTACCTCTAATACTGATACTATCTCAACAAGCTTCTTCATTGTCCTCTTCAGATGCCATGGAAGTATGTATACTATCTTGTACTAACTATCTAGAACTGCAATCAGTCAACTCTCACAACTTGACAAATTTATTGATTTACCTCTTAAGGTACCATAGATATTCTACCTATTGCAGCAGAACAAAACAATGCCTGCCTTCGTTTGATCTGTACACACCTCCCTCTACAATCTCAACGGTGGGTTGGTAATACAGGCGAGATACTTAAGTCTCGGCGCAGCGCCCCAGTGCTAAGTACTCGTACAGTACCTAATATCGATAAGTCCGCCTGACAGAATACCTACACGAATCGCATGTTGCGTGCATAAGGCCTAAAACTGCCCAGGGAGAGTGGCTTCCCCAGACCACACCTACCACCCTTTCTTTACATATCTCTCCAATCGCTCATTCCATCTTCTGGAACCGATAAAATAAAGGGGCGCTGCTGGGATCTGTGTTGCCAGAAGTTTCCCCAGCATACCACAGACGACACGCCCCGAATAGAGCAGGCGGTTTTTGTTTTAGCTTAGGACAAGGCATTTCCATCACAGAACCAGATCCCCGAGCTACTCCTCGTCAAGCTCAACATCACCACCCAGTCGGCAACATGACAACAGCGAAGTGTGACCAAACCGGTCACTTCTTTGGATACTATCCGGAACATGATAGAGGATTCACATGTTCCGAGTGTTTGGAGGAATTTGGCTCGTCAGGGCGGCGGCCGCCTTTTCCATGGGGTTACTCATCGGGTGGAATGACCAGAGAATCACGGAAACGAAGATCGTTACAGCTGCCACCACCACCCCTACTTTCAGATATTCCACAAGAGCCACAAGTCGTCAGCGAGAGAGACGATTACGGCAGGCGAAGGTCAAAACCCTGGAGATGTCTACAACTAAAATGCAAACTCCTAGTATGCGACCAATGCGCAGAACAGTTGATAGATCCCGAGTATATATCATCAGCAGAAGCCCGTGGCCTGAGGGAGCCCCAAGGCAAGCAAAATCCGATTGTAAGAGTTGATGCGACAGTACGGGCTAAGGCAGCTACACCTCCCGAACAGCAAGCATCGAGGGAGTTACAAGGGTCTACGCATCAACCAGTAGTAGTAGAACCAGTCGCAATTACCGAGGGAGGGATTCTAGAGTGCGACTCAGATTCAGATCCAGAGGAGTCGGGAGTAGATGCTCTGCGGGCGAAGCTGGTATATCGCCGCGCAGATCATGTCGCGACTTCGGCATTAGCATATTATCCTCGACCTGGGCGGCCATTCGTACCGAATCGTATACCTGCAAAAGAACCACAGGAAGATCGACAAACTGCGACAGTTATCCCAGAACGCTTTATGTCTACGACAGGGCCGGGAAATTTACGTTAGAGGTGGACAGTAAGGAAGGGTCAGTCGGATGATGAAGACTTCATGTCAAGGTTGACTAAAAACGGGTGGGAGTACAAGGTAGAGGGTGTACTTAGTACAGTGGATCTTAAGTTCGGGTCTGATTTCTTTCCTCTCCGGTAATTTGGGCACCGCAAATCCTCGATTGTGAGTGAATGGACAAAATTGTTTTCTTTTGGGTACGGTGCTATGCATTTTATTACGATAATACATCTTTGCGTGCTCTCCTTGGCGTTTCATGTACGTCTTCAGATCACCCCACCCCGCTCCCCACCCCCTGCCTTCTTGTATTTATTTCCTTTCCCAACACAAATACTTTAACTTTGATCTCCATATTCTCGCACTGACACTCAACAGGCTAGTTAAAATTTAACGTCAGCATCTATTGTTTGGGTTGTTTTTTTCTCGCAAGAATTAATCAATGGGGAAGGAGTGTTGGTGGGGCTATATATGATAGGATTGATGCGGCGAAGTCTAGACTAGGTAGGTAGGGAAACCCTCAGCTTGGCAAAGCCTCGCAAGCTCGAGGGTCGGGGGCCGAGACTACGAAGCAGACAACCCTGTCTCTGCTGAATGGAGATTTAATCATATATAGGTATTTCTCGCTGCCGTACGGATACAACATGACCATATCATTCATAGGTAATTGCCAGGCGTGGGGTAAATGTAACCCATTGGTAAAGCCCCCCCCGCCAAAGACAATTCACCATGTGTAGTCTTCTAGAGTAGGTAGTCGTTATGACTTGCGTAGCGCCTCCGTACCCGCACAGGAGGAAACTGTCACTGCCTGCACATTTAGGAATGTTGTATATACTCCATGAGGCGGGTAATTGGTGGAGGTTGCTCTAGCACTCCATATTCGGCATTGACCAAGTACTCGCGGGATCCGCCAGGCTCCCTTCAGGAGAAAGGCGTATAGATTTAAAAAAAAAAAAAAAAAAAGCCCGCGGGATATGCGCCAAAGTGGAATTGGGCAGAGAGGACATGTACAGTTATATTTTGCTCTTACATGGCGTATGTGTGGTGTTACCTTAGTATAGTGGGTTCTTCCCGAGCCCACAAGGGGGTTGATCCCAACAGACGAGCAGTATATTAAACGAAATGCGCGCCGTGATGATTTCATATTTGAGAACTGGCGTTCCCAATGCACTGATATGTAGGGTGTCTTGGCAAGTGGCTACATCGGGATCTTCGTGGGTCGTGTGAGTGGCTGGTGTACCTAAGCCCAGTTTGGCATTTCAGCTCATTCCATATATATACAACACAGGTTGATATGCTGACCGATTTTGAGAAATAGGATCACGCTCTATGCGGTTCCAAATCCATCATGAAAGAATCTGGGTTCATCCTAAAAAACTGCATAGGGCGAACCAGCCGAGAATTTCCTCTCTCCAATGCCTGGATTTCGGGATCCTTGCTTCTCTGCCCCTTTCCCAAAGATTCTCTGCTCCAGCCCTTCCCCTGAATATAGCGAGCGACTTGTGTTTTCTTCATTGCACAACCACACCGAGGGTCTTCTTGAATTGACCGTTGTGGGGTATGGACATGCAATTGAAAAGCGTGAGTTTCAGACGGACTTGTTTATGAGGGGGCATTCGGCATCTCAATTATGATACTGATACTGGAGAGACTCTTTGACTTTTGGTTGGTTGCGCAGCAATTCGGCGTTTTTACTCTGGAATTGGTGGTGGGAACGCAATTTGAGCTTTTCTGGCGTCAGGTACCCATTTACGATATCCCAATTCATAGCACCTGTCTAAATTAACTGTATCTCGCATCTCCTGATCATAATAGCTCCTCAAATGCATGTATGGTAATGATTATGCTGCGTATATAAACCGAGCAGCCGCTGAACCCAAACAACCAACTGTGATGCTTCTAACCAAAAGTACAAATTTGTGATATATAGATAACATCGGCCGATGATAGGCCCTTACACCATCAACCTCCTTAAACCCTCAACTCCATTCAACAATTTCACGCCCGTGACCGGGCATCTCCCCTCCCCCTCTCCCCCCTCATTGACCCACTTAAAAACGCAGGGATAGCAAAACACATATCCCGTCTGTGCAGCTGTTGGATTAGTGATCTCCTCCTTACAAATGGGGCAGCACTTGCTATCCTCCAGCAATCCCACCACCTTCACCCCCTTTGGCAAGGCCTTCATTTCCTTCTCTGCTGGTGGTGTAGGTCCCTGCTTCGGCGGGGGAAGCTCAATTGCAGCATTGGTCTTGGCCGAGAGCTGCTTGGCAAAGTCTGATGCATACCACCATTCAAGGAATTTCAGGAAGAAGATTGATGTAGGGAGAAGGAGTTTGAGGGAGTCCATTAACTTGGGAATGAGGACTTTGGAGAGGAAGACGGGGTTGAGAAGGGAGGTGAGGGTGATGTGGGGAAGACCAGGATGGCGGGAGGCGTTGTTGGTGAGCTCGTGGGCACGCTAGAGAGGTACATGTTAACTTTAGGCTCTCAGCCAGGACCGGGAGAGGGCAATATACATAATCGGCCTCATTCAACCTCCTCATTCGGAGTTTAATGAGGAAGTGGAAGGGCGTGTGGTAGTGGGATTTGTCGAAGAGGTATGCAAGGTTGAAGGAGAGCATGGAGAGGTAATATATTGCATTGAGAGTAGGATATATCTTTCGTAATATTATCTTGAGCCAGTGTCTTATCTTCTCTTGTATTGTTGCCTATTTCAACCAACATTTCAGTCAGCAAATGAGGACTTGGAATCTAGGACTGAGGGCACATGAGCAAATATAGGGGAACATACGCCTTCCCGCAATTGGTCTCTCTGCGAATAGCTTGACCCGAACAAATTGGCAGCAGCACCCCCAGCATGTATCTCATATGCATCATCCAGCTTGCGCTTCAGATACGGCACCCCTACCATCATAAACAGCGATTTCCAGATATCCCCCCTCCCAAGCTTTGTCGCCTCTCTCAATACATCTGGTGCCGCAGCACTTGTCCTCGGCAGATTAGGGACTGCAAGAACTCGTTCCCTCTTCATCCCATAAAAGTTCTCTGTAAAGCTTCCGCCCCATGTTTTGAGGTAGTGTCGCTCTACAAGGAGCATAACAAGTGCGTATGCTTCATCGAAGCGATTGAAGATGTGGATGAGGTATCGTGGATGTCGCTCGGTAACGGCGCCTAGAAGATATCTGACGGACGGCTCAAGAAGGTCGCGTAACTGCGTCTCACTGATGAGTTCTGTAAATCAAAAATACAGAATTAGCTTCTATGCCTTAACACGGCTCAGCCCAGGGGACTTGCGTACCAAATAAACTGGGTTTATTCTCGTCGAATCCCGACGAGTTGCTCATGAATTCCATTTTGGCACAAAGGAGTTGTTAGATGTAATGTGCTGTTCGAGTAACAGCTGGAGGTTTTGGCAGAGTGTGGCGATGCCGAGCTTAACAACAAACGAGTAAGCAGCTGGTTATCTAGTAATAAACAAAAGAATTAGCGACGTTTGCGACGTGAATCAAATACATACTATCCCTCAAAATGGAATACCAGCAGCCTTTGCTATATGCTTCACCCGACAGAAGTGTTATTCTGCTGGATATCCCGACCTCCATAGCTGGATCTTCTCCGCTAAGGTTGCTGTCCATTGAGCCACTCACTGCACCGCACATCCTCCCAGAGCCGAAGGACCCCACATTTGTTTTCAATCAAGAACTTCTGGATATCCATAATCCGCTGAGGGAGACCATAGTGGCTGCCCTGGATAAGATACGGAAAGAGCATGGACAAGACTGGTGCCTGGAGAGGAAAACTATCGACACCCATGAGCCATTTCTCCCCTTCATGCTACGTGACTTCAAATCAAACCTGGGGCTCCTGCAGTCGCCTTCAGAGGAACCCCTAGATATTCCAGAGTATGAACCCGGCACTTCTTTCGACATTACGGACATATACCAGTCAATCATCCGAAATCCTTCACACCATTATCACACCCTGACTATAACTATTACTGGTGTCGGTATCCACAATTTTATCATTCCACCAAGGTCATGCTTCCTACTGGCACCAGTGCAATCGTCAATAGATATCTGGTCGAAGTATGCCACTAGCGTGGGCCTGTTCAATTTTATTCTTTTGGACCCCCCTTGGCCAAATCGTTCTGCCGAACGCTGCAAGGCCGCCTATGATACCCTTCCAAATCATAAGGACCTACTACTTCTTCCGCTAGAATCTTCCTTGCGTGAAAATGGGGTCGTTGGGGTATGGGTGACAAATAAGCCAAAATGGAGAAAGTTTGTTTTTCAGAGACTATTTCCAAAGTGGGGCCTTGAATACGCAGGGGAGTGGATTTGGTTAAAGGTTACAAAGTCAGGGGAGCCAATATTCAGCCTGGATAGTGTGATGAGAAAACCGTATGAGATATTGCTCTTTGGGAGGAGACATCCCCCAGCAAAGCAACTGTCGGTTGATAATAAATGGAGGAGAGGCAATAGTGGGGAGCGCTTTCCATCTCCAAACGTGGAAGCGGGAAGTTCGCCACAACCGTGTGTCAGTAGGATACCGCAGAAAGTAATTGTTGCTGTTCCCGATCTACATTCGAGGAAACCCTGTCTAAAAGGTGAGGCCCCAATAGGACCCCCAATTTTGTATTATACACAATACTCACAACAAAACTTCTGAAAAGAGCTGATTAAGCCATTTATGCCTATGAATTACACGGCTTGTGAGATATTTGGGAGACACCTAGTGGAAGACTGGTTCACTTGGGGTGATGAAAGTATCAAATTTAATGCGTCTGAGCATTGGGTACCAGCCTAGCTTGCAATAACGAGGAAAGCAGATGGGAGATGATCAGCCAGACTAGGTGCAAGAATGATATTGAATATCCACCATAATGAGCATCAGTCAAACAAAGACCCCCCGTGACCCATAACGACCAGTGCCCTTGGTTTCTCCATCTAGCTTTAAGCTCGTAAAACGGCCGTTGCTCTCCCATCCTTCAAGACTACAAACCATGTATAGGAGCCCCAGGGTAGGATACCCGCGAATCAGACTTCCGGTCTGGCAGAGTAGTACGTGACTCCCTTCTCGACGTAGGTGGCGTAGGTGATGGTGGGGTTTTATAGCCTCCACTGCTCGAATCTTCACTCTCAGAACGGTACGAATCATGTTCCGACCCTTCATCTTCTTCCTTTTCTTCTTCACTGCTGCTTTCACTTGTGCTTGCAAGTGGGCTTTCTGGTTCTTCACCCTTCCTTCCACCAATATCCGCCATGTCCTTCCCAGCTAAGAGCTGTTCCTTCTTGACACTCTTCTCTAAAGCACGCTGTTCTTTCCTAGCACTTCTCTCAACTGCAAACTGCTCCTTTTGCGCACTTCTCTCAGCAGCGAGTTCTCGTCGTGCCTCATCAATACTGATATCGCTGTATCTGGTCTTTTTTGTCGTCACACTTGATGATACACCCAAAACATTTTCGGCAGGCCATGTCCTCTTCCTCGGTGGCTCTGTGCGCACAATGTATGCTGTGTGCCTCCCCCTGGGTGCAGTTTCAGGTTCAGGGTCATCCAGACCCTTCAGAATATTTGACTTCAAAAGATTCAGCTGGCCCTTGACATATGCTTGAGCTGTTTCAGCTTCGGTCACAATTCTCCCCGAGGCTTCGTCTAAACAGGCTTGCAGTCGGCGCTCGAACTTTACAAAAGCCAGGTCAATAATGCGGATGATATCCTCTTTGTGGCGAGGGAGGTTTCGTGAAGAAGGCATGGTTTCTCTATTGGATCCAGACCAAGAATGTGAGAATAAAGTACTAGGTAAGAAAGATAATTGAGTGTAAGTATAAGTATGTGCGATTGTTGAAGTACCTTCAACGCTTGTGAGCAATATGAGGGATGAACTTCCAACCTGCCCTTCGGTGGAACACCTTCTTTGTTCTTGGACAAAGACGCATTGTGGCGTATTGATTATAGTTGAACTTCCATATATGGTCCTGTGTTCCAGCTCCCGTTCCACATAATGGACACATTTTTTTGTCGTTGGTGTAAACCTCATAAAAGTATTATGAGCTTTGATACTATATGCTTCTCACAGATTAACTTGCAGAGAATGCTTGGTTAGTTTATCTTGATGCATTTGGTGATTGAAATTCGAGAATTATAAGAATATCATGGTGGAGCTGGAAAACATGATGGAGCTCGGAAACTTGGAGGTAACCGTGCAACCAGACTAACTTGGAGGAGGCAGAGATCAGTAACATTGTGGGCAAGAAGGCAGAAAGACAGATGCATAGGCTCTTCAGTAAGAATATTTACGAAAATTATGGAATATACCATGCCGTCCTTCCAGCACTAGCAGTCGATTCCCAGTAGCTCCATTAAGAGCTTAAAATATTCTGCTCTAACTCACCCAACAACAGGTACTTCCGAATCTCACTGCCCCACATATTCATCCCCAAGATAAAATGTCGCGATGGGCCTCCGTGGCTGATGTTATCTGGATCTTGTGCTGCTTGAGCATTTCAATCAGGGCAAAGACCTGAGACAGATTCCCGCAGTACCTACATCTCATGGCCAAACTCCAGAAGAGGCTTTCTTTAATCTCGCAGCCGTTCTCCTCTCTAAAACGGCTGTTTAATATAACTAATATGAAATTGCAGATGGGTATAGTAAAACCAATATATGGGTATATGTTCTCCTGTTCTCAATACTTGACATCCTGCGCACCAGGGATTTTATCATAGGGAGATAAGTAGCCTGACCCTGGTACACCTGAATGAATTACCATGGCATTTAAGGGTATCTGATATCAAGCCAAGAAGTTATCTCTTAGTGTTAGTCACGTTTTCCACGTTTTAAGCATGCCTCACTTCGTTTAAAATTTACCCCGTTTAAAGGTAGGTTTAATACCCCTACTGTTTGTTGATGTAGACAAAACGCCGCTCTTCACAAGCACGGCAAGAGTCGCTCGCTCAGGCATTCTTCAGAACAGAGGTCGAAGGAAACATTAATCTCGCGGGTTGACAGGACAGTGCCGTGATGTCGGAATCATACAAAAATCCTACTCACCTAAATACATTGCGCCCCTCTCTTTCAGGGCAGTAGAGGGGATAGCTGCATATGCTTCCGTGTGGCTGACGCATTCCCCGGCCCCGTCCCGCTGCCGTCCCGTTGCAGCTTTAGGCTCCAATTATTACTGGATCGATTCGATTCGATTATTTCATGATTGGCCGAGGGTTCCTATTATCGCAGATAGATGTATATCTCACTCTCACTTGTATCTCCTCCATGACACAGTGAGGATACTAAATAGCATCCCGCTGGAGTAGTTCTGTTACCTATAGGCAGGCTATAGAGCTATCGAAACCTGGGTTTTGTCCTCGACACAACTCTGTATTATTCAGGGTTAGGGCTGGAGGTGAAGAAATTCTGTTATCCAACTCTAAAAGTTTCTACAAAGTTGAGTCCTGTGGCAAAACTCTTAAGTTGAAGCTTGTTTTGTTAGTGTGTTATTATAATATTGCAAAAGAATTTGGTTATTGTTTAGGATATCAATCCAAAATATTAAATACTTAACTGTGATACAAAAATATTCACTTTTTTCTTTTGTTGAGCATCACTCTCTATTATCAAAAAGCTCTGAGTCATTTCTGCTATTGGCTGATTCTTTACTTATTTACAAGGTTTAAGCAATCTAACCAAAACTAGATGTTTACATCTCATATCATATCGACCCCATTGCACCCAGGTACATACTTGCGAGGGTAATTAGTCAACATGGCTTATCATGAGGTGCAAATCGTATGATCAATGTGGTGGTTAAGCCATTCTGTGAGTCACCACTCAGAAATTCCTGGGTTACCCTCACCCTAGTTACTGCTTGCCACCTGGATGATCATGATGAGGGCAAAAGGAAGTAGGTATATAATGATGCCCCATTCCCTCTTTTATAAGCATTTAGCTTTGAGTTTATGCTTCCTAGCATTTGAACATCATAAGCATCAATCAAGGCACTGTATCCAGGGCTATGCCCACAAAAAGACCTTCCATTTGCTTACCTTTTTCCTATCTATACACTTCAAGAACGTTCTCCCTCCCTGCCATTCAATCCGACAACTCCAGCGCATACAATACTCTGATACTCTCCAATCATAGGTTTTGAGGGCGTGTAGTAAAACAAGTGTTTCTAGCTTTCCGTTAGAGATATTGGGCAATTGCACGTTGGTCGATTTGAGGGTAACACTCCCTGGCGTCAGCTATATAGTCCAGGCAAAAAAGTGGCGATATTTCTTCTTCCTTCCTTGTACGCCAAGCTCACACCAGTAAGAGACTTACCACACCACCACATCAAATTAATATCGCCTCCTCCTGAATCTTTCCCTGCACCTGAGTCTGACAGTGACTTCCCGTCTATGGCCCCAGTGGCAAGTGGAAGCTCCTCTATACCGAGTACAAAGACTCCAACAGTGCTGCGACCACAAAAACCATCTAGCTCGGCTCAGAAAGGTGCGGCAAATCGAATACAGAAGAGCACTGGTATCAAGAAAGTTAAATCTGTAAGTTATCCCGACCAAGGTTCATTCCCCTCGAAACGTGTGATAACAAATATATCCTTGTTTTGTTTCTAACTATCATTGCTTTCAGAATTCCCGACTTCCTGGACGTCTAGCACAGACAGCGGGCCCCCGTCGCCCTGCTGGTAAACCCCACCGTCCATTGACCCTACTTCAAAATCACCTCACCACCTCTGCATCGCCATCCGAATCTACATCTCTCCCTCGCACCTCAAGAACCCGCATCAAGCTCGAGAACGTCACAAGTCTGCCCTCCTGCGTAACTCCTGACCAGATGGAAGGTGGGAAGGCAGTCAAAACCGAGCCTGGCAACGAGGTCGCTGACCTTGGCAAGACTCAACCCGCGAAACCTTCAGCTTCAGAAAAACTCTGGGACACCAGTGGTCCTGTTGTTAGAGATCTCATACTTTGCCGCCATCGCTTGCAAAAAATCTCTACAACAGCTACGCGAGATGGACTATCCCCGAAGGATGCTCTCGAAGCCAGAAGTATTCTTGACAAGCTTTCCACCTTTCCCTTTGAAGGAGAGGCATATAACAACACAAAAATCGCAATGGCGGTCAAGCTCATGGCCAGGCCAGAGATATTCGGTGACATTATTGCAGGGAGAGCTACAGCTTTACGAGAAAAATGGAAAAACGGAGATTTCTCTCCAGAGCCATTCCCCGATGACGAGGATCAACTGGTAGACTCTTCCGAAGAGGAAGAAGAGTCTGAAACCTCTACTTCGGAAGGGGAGAGGGTGCCCCGCCGTCATGATCCTGGATATACTACGCCTTCTCAGAGAGAAAGGATCGATGAATGCGTCGCTCGTCTTATGAGGGGAATAATCATTGGCAGAGGGAATCAGGGCACAAAAATTTATAAGCTAGACCCTCGTTACCCCAAGAAACCCGCAGATGTATTTGGCCACAATGGGCTTCGTGTTGGGGATTGGTGGCCGTTTCAGACATTTGCGTTGAAGGATGGTGCACATGGATCCAAAATGGGGGGTATTTATGGAAGAACTAATTTAGGAGCCTTCTCCGTTGTGGTATCAGGTGGAATCTATGAGGAGAATGATTGTGATAATGGTGATAGAATCCTATACTCTGGGAGCAAGGGTAACGGGGAAGATGCGGCGTCGGAAGCTCCATACACAAATGCAACCAAATCACTCGTCGTAAGTACAAGGCATAACCAGCCGGTCCGCGTTTTAAGGTCTGCAAGGAACAACAGTCGATGGAGCCCATCAGCTGGAATACGATATGATGGCCTTTATAACGTCGAGAGCTACGCTATCAAGACAGACGGAGAATCCAAGAAGTTTTATCAATTTGTGTTGGTTCGGTGCCGGGATCAAGATCCTATCGACAGAACTAGACCAACTGTCGTGGAGGTGGAGGCGTTGGCCAGGATTAGGGCTATGTAAGGAGAGCCACTAGTGTCCTGCTTTGTCGGTTTGGCGCTTGAGATATGGTGATTATGGTGATTCTTGTCTCTTGTTCTTGTTTCTGGGTATCTCATTTCTTCTGTCGCTCATGCTTGAAAATTTAGTTTCCTCGATGTTTGTTTGCTGGCTCTCTCTTTCTCCTCTCTTGTCTTTCAGGACTCCGACTGGTGGATGCACGTTGCTTGTTTGAGGGGTGAGGATGGCTTGGGCTTGGGCTTCAGTGTTATGAGGCGTGGAGTGAGATTGTGAAGTATTGTGCTAGGGCGAGGGTGCTTTTGGGGTTTTTTGGATGGGTTCTCGCTGGCCTTTTTCTCTTGGATGGGGGGTTCTAGCGGGTTTTGTAGAGTGTTTTCTCGTGGGTTAAGGTTTGGCAGTTGATGGCGGGGTTTTGGATCAATTTATATGGTATCACATTATGTGTGTATTAAGTCTGCGCATGTTTATATATTAGTATTAGTCATGTGCTAGAATTCTGTAATATACCCCAAATGTTATTACTTTCCACAACACATGTATCAGTCAGTGCCACTAGCAAACTATGCTACCGGAATCAAATGATCGAAAAAAAACCCTAGAATGCTGATAATTATCTACTAGAATGACACACACAGTTTGAGGGTAAGTATCCTATTAAGACAAATGAGAATCATTATTATAGGGGTAGTCAATCAATCCTTACATTAAAATAATGTCAGTTATGAAGCGCCTTGGCAGCGCCTGGGTAGCGCCTGGGCACCTTGGCCTCAACGCTGATTGGCCAAAACCTTAATGAATCATTAACTTAACGGTTAAATTTTAACGGGACTCGGGAGTCCGTTAACGAGATAATGTCACATTAAATTATCTCGACCCCGCTTAGTCAGTACCCTCGGCAACACTCAACCCCTCAACACTCATCAACATCAACTCATTTTCAGCATCAAATAATGGCTTCCGACCGACAGAAAACCTCTCGCATTCGGAACTGGGTCAAGGAAGATATGAAGATTGATATCTCTCCAGGTTCTTCATGCCTCCCAG
>Ga0307514_10001009_pt1 | contig 41275 bp, 48 predicted proteins | sample 16_EM_MG_FD_203088 | JGI IMG/M metagenome (GOLD analysis project Ga0307514, IMG submission 203088) | Populus trichocarpa ectomycorrhiza microbial communities from riparian zone in the Pacific Northwest, United States - 16_EM | ecosystem: Host-associated > Plants > Roots > Unclassified | place...
GGTGACCTCCCAGGCCCTCAGTGCCTCGCCTCACGTTTCATGATTTTTCCGACACCACCTGGATCACTTTTCCCAGGATGAGTCGTCAAAACCCGCCTGACTCCTTCCTCGTCCACGTCAGGATGAGGGGTGGAGGTTGAGGATCTCTATATTTGGGTAAGTAGAATCTACCTACCTAGAAGTGGACTGAGTTCAGTAGTTATATAAACATTGGAAGTGACTAACTATATACTCACTGTCTATTTCTACCTGGCAGTCTTTCTGTAGGCCTGTTCCTCTCAGCACTTTGAAACTGCAGTAGTGACTACAACGCTGGTAAAGGTATCCGAAGCTTGTAAGACATATGACAGAGTAGGATTGATAGTAGTTAGCTACATGTTGACCTATATTGGTATGATCTGCTATTTCCTCTCCTGGACTCACAGTCCTTTGTTGTGGAGTGATATTCGTACTTACCTACTGCACTGGTGATATCGATGTACATGTAGGCCTCCTAATAGTATATGCTAAATTTAGTGACATCTTTGGGGAAAAGAACATGATGCTCCTCGGGCTGCTCCTTGTGTGGAGCTTCAGATGATAGCGCAGTTGTAAGTCACAGGCTCCCCGTAGGCCTTTTGGGGAGTGACAGTAACACTGACTTAATTCTCTTAGAATTGTGTTTTGAGCATTTCAGGCCTCGGCGCCTCAGGCATCTACTCTATGGTTTCAGCCATCGTGCCAACAGTTGTGTTCGTAAAAGACCCTCCAAAGTGATATCAAGCGTCTTTGTCCTGAGCAATGTTTTGGGGCCCGTGTTAGGCGGGGCTATTACAGATAAAGCTGATTGAAGATGGTATTTTGGTTGAAGTGAGCACCTGTCTTGATTGTAGTCGTCCCATATAATTTGAGGGGGTGTCCTATGTGAAGTGGCCCAGCAGGCGGCATGGCTTTTCTGATATTGCTATTTTGTTTCCCTATTGAGCCAGGAAAAGAGAAAGCACCACTCAATGTTGAAGAAGTGGTCCCAGCAAAATTTGCAAGACATCGCAGGTATCCCCCGCAACTCGACCTTGCCACTGCGTTTACCCTTCAGGCTGTTTCGCGAATCGGTATCGGCGGAGCGATTCTCTCCCTTGCCTGTTCTATTCTAGTTTTTGCTCTAGAAGAAGGAGGTGTCGATTTCCCATGGTCTAGTGTTATAGTCATTGCCACTCTCACGGTGTCTGTGGTTTGCTTCATCCGCTTCGTTTTATGGGAAGAATGGATCATTAGAGCCCACAGCAGGACTGTCACCGCGGCTATTGAACCACAGTATAATGCCAATGGGTACCTGCGAGCCAATCTTCCCAATGCACCTTACCAAACGCCGTGTCATTGCATGCCTTCTGGCAATTGGTTTCCTCACTGACTTCCCCTTTATGACAGCTCTATACCTCCCTCAGCCTTCCCCAGCTTTCAGCCACCGCAACTGGGATTCGACTTTTTCCCCTTCTGCTTTCTCCTGCTTTCTTCTACTGCACGACTGTGGGGAAGGGTAATACTCGTGTGCTGTGGTATCTTATTGTGATTGACAGTGTCTTGCAGTTCATTGGTATAACAATTCTTGGTACAGCTCTCGGGATGCAGTGGGAAGTCCGTCCACAACAATATGTCTACCAGTCCATCCTTGGTTGTGGTGTAGGATTCACCCTGGAGTCCCTGATCATTACATGCTGGATGGAGGTCTTGGAAGCGGATATGGCTGTGGTGTTGGGGGCAGTAGTACAATTCCATGTGCTTGGAGAGTGTATAGCGCTAGCTGTGTGCTCTGCATTGCTGAACTACCAACTGGAGGTAAGACTGTAGGGTGAGGTGAATAGGGAGGAGATGGTGGGATTATTGAAGGGCACGCAGTATATGCGGAGATTGAGACAGGAAAGATTTGAGACTATAAAGATGGTGTATGCAGATGGATATGCACTGCAGATGGAGGTTATGATTGCTTTTGCTGGTGCTGCGGTGGTGACGGAGTTGGGGGCCTGGAAAAGGGAATGGAAGATTATGGAGGGAAGAAGCGAAGAAGCCATGGTGCCATACAATCTGTTCTATCGATGTCGAGTATAAGTAATATGTATGGAAAGCCAAACGCTACATATGGACCAGACTACATATGAACGTGCCAACCAGACTACGTATACATATGGACATACATGTAGACCTTCCTATTTCGGCAGTGAGACACTCGTTGGCCACCTGTTTTAGATCGCGCCTTGGCAACGATATCCCTCGGGGCCCAGACTTTGGCTTAACATATTAGAAGTTATGAGTGACAACACTGGCAGCGGTGCATAAATATGTGGCCGATGAAGGATCACTTAACCCAATAGGTATTTGTTCAGATAGAATGTATACGCTCATGTATTTTAGAGTAGAGTCAGAGGCAGGCTCATTACGCTTATTCGTATAGTAGAACGAGCGAGCATACATGATTGCGCTGGATGTCGTATGCTGTGACATACATTCAATGCCTTGAAAGAACAAAAACTTGCAAAGAACAGCGATCATGACGCTGTGGCTTTCCAACAAACACTATGTATGCGCCAAGCCCCTTTGAAATCGATATCGGGATAGTAGATCTATCTGATCCGAGTCACTTGCAGACTATGTTATATATGTAGAATGCCTTGCGAATGGGGTGGCAGCATTGTAACTATTGGTCATGCAGATCTTAAGTACATGATTACCTCCTGTACCGTAGCTCCATGGCAGTACAGCAACTATAGTGCTGGAGCTGAAGACCTGGATTCAGTATGTCGACTCTGGATCCATGAGTAGTCTTTCCCCCCCGATTGAGGGGCTCGCTCGAGACTATATTTCTCCCTTGAGAGGGACCCTCCTCTATGGAAGGTAAAAGAACTCCCCAGACTATGCTCATACAAAGCAGGCGTTTGAACCTCTATACGTGCATCCTCTATATCTACATAACCACTCTTACGGGGTCAAACACCCATACCCCCCCCCTCTCCAATAGGCCCAGGATTGTTAACCTCAGAATTAGAAGTTACCTTTGTATCTAGATAACCTCCCCTATCCTGTGATCACGACTTCAACCCTATGTGAACTCCGACCCTATGGGGTGAGGCAGGCTCGGCCGTATTGAGACAGAGTAATGGAGCGTAAAAGAAACAGAAGCAGGTTCGAGCACTAATGAGGTGTCAAGAGATTCTTAATGATATCTCCACCAGCCTGCCTCAAGCTACACCCACAAACTTGCTACTGTAGGGAGGACATTATTCAGTAGACAGCTTAGGGGGAGTGTCATGAAGGCTATTAGAAGAGATCATGAAAGTTTAGTTGAAAGAACTTGGCTCTATGGATGTGTAGGTGGTAATGCCAGTGTACATGATAGTGCTGCTGATCCGAACAGGAATGAACTATAAATCCTTATGTTACGGAAGACAGATAAAGTATACCTGTAGGTGGAAACTACGTAGTAACAAAGCCAGAGTGCCTTGGGTAAATTGGGAGTTCTCACTTAGCTCTGCGCTTCTGGTGAACCGAATGAGCATGGGAGGCCGCCCTGTGTGCATTACTTTCCTCATGACATGGCCAAATGGGGGGTTAGTGGACATTACATCTATATATGTAGCGTGTTTCCGAAGTCCCAGAGTAGATATTCGTCAATTGCCTGGGTCTAGTCACCATTTTCCCAAATAAATAAGCAGGGGGGGGGGAACCCACACTTGTAATCCCCATAAGGTCCATAGATCAGATCCAGTCCCAGCTGATGCCAGTTTAGCTCACCGAGGCTAGCAGTCTGAAAGAACCTCCTAAGAGACAGTGTGTGTATATATACTAATAACTTAAGTACCTAGGTATGATGGTTTAAGATTTTCAGTTAGTACCTGTGAGCATATTTGAACTTGCTGCTTCAATCTACACAGGTGTCTTCCCACCAAGTCATGGGACGCACTTGAGCTATGTTTCTAAGGCTACTTCAAGAGTCTGGCTGATTGCTTCAGGCCAACGTGTGCTGTTAGGGGGTGGCTGTAATTCGGAGGGGCTTGCCCGTGATATGCTGCCAATACCCTGTGAGTGATGTTGACCACAGTTATCACCCTAGATGACCTCTCGAGTGGGTCGTGCTAAACAGGCTACCTTCTGGTTAAGTCACTCACGATTCCCTATTGGCACCCTATGATGCAGTTGACACAAAGATTTGTAGTATCATTTTTTTTCCCTGGCTTGGAATGTAGGTATTTTGCTCAGCTGGCGCTGTGCGTTTCTCAGCCTTCATGAAGTGAGAGCTCGAGGGAGTGAGGTTGTAAATGCAGGGCTTGCTTCCAAAGCTGCAGGACGTCGACAAGGAAGAACCAGGGTTCTGTGAAGAGGGTGCTGGGCGTTGCGGAAAAGTAGTAGCCTCAACCTTCAGCCTGTTCCCTAGCTTTTGTAAGACACTCTTCCAGATTACTTATAACAATAGCTGCATGCCAGGGTACAGCACCGGAAAGTAGAAAATAGCCGGAAAGGGGTGGACTCATCCCCCTCTACGAGGGATTGTGCAACCAGACTAGACTCATCTGTGAGATCCAGATGCACAACCAGGACCCATGCCATAAGCCTATTTCCCGCTGTGAGGGGTGACTCCAGTATTATCTCTGAAAATTCATAACGAGAGGCCCAAACACTACCACTGGGTAATTATCCGTAATTATAACAGTACCTGCGACTGGTGCAAGACCTGAGACATCATCAAGTGGAGAACGCTTTTGGCGGATGGCAGTGAGGCTCAAAATCCAATCCCCTTAGGCCTGTTCAAAACCGTATTGGATACGAAATTGAAGGCTCTAAGTTGCAAGCCTTGTTAATGGAGTAGGCGCCGGATACGCGCATGCTACGAGTACGCTTGAGGAAAATGCTCAGAGTTAGTCCGCCAGACTAGCTCAGAGTCATATCAGCAGGCCTAGAGTAGATATTTATCGATCGTGGCCTTCATGATGTGGGCCAAAGAGGTGTATGGATATGTAGTCTGAAGGCAGTGGAGCCTAGATAGCTGTATGATAGGCTCCTTGTTAGTCTCGAACCAGCTCCTTGTTGTCAAGGCTGATAGGGTTGAAACCCTAGCCAAGAGTGAAACCATACATGATGACAAACACAATGTTTGAGAGGCGTAGTGTTTTTTTTTTTAAGGAATCATTAATCACATTCAGCCTTAGTCTCGGAACCATTCAGCCTATGTAAACTACCGTATGGCGATGGACTGCAGCACTCTTCCCTACAGGCCAGTCCCTGCCCTCAAGGTGTCGTGGTTCGAGACTAATACCTTCCCTCATTCATAGCAGTCCGCTAGATTCTAATGACTGTAGCATTCTAATAACATGTCCTGGTCCCTAGCCTGGTCCCAGACCGGTAAATAGGCACTTAGTAGCCTCCGTACTAGGTAGGAAGGTATGCACAATGCCAAGCACCCCGAGATTGTTGTCCGTATTTAAGAATTTAAGAAAGTAGCCGTTAGCGTCACAAGAATTTAACGAACACAAAATTTGAACGCGAAAAAATATACGTGTCATACGTTGCCGCCAATTTCCCTCAATTGGACAAAAGTACTAGTAACCCCTTACCTCCTTGCCTTAATGCATTAACATAATTCTATATTGAATTTCATCCTTTAGTTTTGTCGACCTCGTCCCTGTTCCCTGCCTCACGTGGATCTCCCCAAGCTGGTCCCTTGACCCCCAACTGTTCCTCTGTTTGTTCTTGTACGCGTTTCTGGAGTCTTCTCTGGAACATCAGTCAGACTGCCAATATCTGAAGGTGCTGAGCATTTCGGTAAAGCCATACTGTTTGACAAAAAAATTGGAGAGGTAAGTTGCTGTCAGGAATACCCCCAACTTTCGTCTCGCGTACCAACCCAGTGAGCAATTTATGCCTCATCACATATGGGGGCTTCCCTTCCCAACCAGACTACCCTTTACCCCCACCCCCGTACTGCTTCGAGACTAGTACTACTTCCACTTATCCTATCACAACCTCTCGATACCAAACCACACTCCCTTTGCCGCATCACACATGTCTGCTTGGTGATTGTTCACGCAATATATGGCATGAAGCGTTCGAGAGACATTTTGCTAATGGGGCACCTCTTTAGTCGGGATTCCTATCTTAGCTATTCTGACGGCTGCCCAGCAGATCTACCTAGTTACAACAGGTTACGAAGCCACAAATTGGCTCTGCTATTCTCTTAATTGAGACGAGTACAGCCCAGTGGATAGAAAAATTTGTCAACCCCAGCCAGTCGTTGAGCACGGTAGGTGGCGAGGCGCCACGCCCTCCATCACCTTCCTGTTTGCCTACTCGCCCCTCTGTATCTACGTTCGAGAGACAGCAGTAGCCGACAGACATCCATCCACTGAAGCCAGCCTACACAGTACCTGACAGAAGTCGCCTCTAGTAGCACCCAAGAAAACATCTGGGACAATGTCCTCAAATATCGAGCATTTTAGCGTACGCCGACGAGCAGCTGGATCCGGACTAAGGAAGTCATCGACTCCTAAAACTACACCACCTGCTACGGGGAAAGCAACGCCCACTGCATCCAACAAGCCAGATGCCAAAGATAATGTTAAGATCAAGGCTGTAATTAACAAATATCAAAAGATAATGGCCGATGAGCACGGCTATATAGTCCTTCATGCCCTGCGTTCTGCTAGGCATACAGTCAACCAGCGATCTACAGATAACTTTACAGACGAAGTGTCCCCTTTCAAAAATATGCATGCCATAGGCGTACCCATTACGAATTCCGCGCTGCCCCCCCTTAAGGAGAAGGATTGGAACATAGGACGGTATTCAGTAAGGGTTGGTGATCTACGCTCAGTTTCCCACTTGCAAAAATTCTGCTTTTGATCTATACTAATACTGGACTCTATAGTCCATCGTTAAGGCGGGGACTCTGTCACAAGAACTCAAGTTCCAACTAAAGGGCATCGTTGTTGATTCACCCCAGGCTAAGGGCATACCTCCCTTGCCAAAATATCACGCCTATGTTACTTTACGGAATAATATATTGGCAGAAGACGATGAAGTGATGAGGTACTACCCGTACTTCGGGGATGATGCTGCCGACGACGAGGCCCTCGGGAAACTGAATCTGGAAGAGGTCTTTGTCGATAAAATTAAGAATGCCCAGGAAGATAATATGAGGGCTGAAAGTGAGTTTGAAGGTTCCCTGCTTTGCCCTTTTGATTTTCATCTCTCGTAAGGAGTAGCAATACACCGCTACTCGCAAAAGACGTGGGGCCTGAAGCTATTTGCAGCGAGGTTACATCGAATATGTCAGCACGCATAAGATGCTGTTGTAATCCCCTCGCAGAATCTCCTGTAGACCTTGTAGAGATCCTAGATGACCTGATGAGACCTGAATTTGTAACCACTACTAGGATTCATCAATAACTCAATTTACTCAATGAAATACTTTCTGGACTGGAGTATCTGCTGACGTGCCTTTTCTCTCTACAGAAGGGATAGTGTTCGTTGACTATGTTGACAAATTTCTCGCTGAGTTTGGGCTGGATACGAACGCCGTTAGTTCTTACTTGATTGGCGACCTGTCGAAGACTGGTTGGCCCCAATCGCGCAAAGACATTCGGAACAAATATTTCCCTGATGATTTTGATTCCACTGAATCCAAGATCGAGCAAGCAATTAAGAAGCTGAAACCAGTATCCACCTCCGATTTAGAGAAGGCAGAAAGCGTATGTGCAGTATTCTTTGAGGTATTGCAATTCTCCCTCTGGGAGGTAGTCCAGCGGGCAAACGAGGCAGTAAGGGAAAGCATGGCTCCCTCTCGAACCTCTGGGGGAAATCAGGGGAGTGCAAGCCAAATGCCGGGAGGGAAGACTGCTGCAGATGCCGTAGCACGGTTGACTGGCGGTAATCCACAGCCCTATAGTGTAGAGAGCTATGCAGCGCTGAACTGTCTATACTGTTATATGTAAGTTGAGACGTCTCAGACGCAGTTTGAAACTCACTGCTAATAAATCCTAGGCATGAGTGTCCCTTCCATGGTAAGAAAAGCTTCCAGAGAAATTTCTTCGGTTTCCTTGCTTTTTCAATTGTTGGTACCCCCGTATCCGTCTATTACCGTCCATTCAAAGGATTCCGGCGCCATACTATCGACTATGGTTTATGCACCACACACGCGATGTGCTTATCACATATCCCAATTTTGCCATGATCAATATGGTAAAGCCCTGGTTCTTGTCCACGGTTCAAAAACCAAGCTGAGACAAATCCTCTCTGACCCCTATTTTTTGGTGTTACAATCCATCTCGGCCGCCTCAATGCAGTTCAGAAAGTGGACCTTACCTTTGGGACCAATGTTCAACCCACCGAGTACTCAAAGTAGGTCTTTTGACGGATACGGGGCACGCTGTAGGCGCACAATGTTGAATGGCAGGATATCTTAGGCAAAGTACATACTAATGATTTAGATCTAGTGAATAACAATAAAGACTCGCTTTTTTTCTACGGCAATGGGGCGAAGGCACCAATCTCAACTTCTGGGAGCAGAATGCATGCATTTTCTGAAGGTGCTGAGTGCTCGACGGGTTGTTTCATCAAGGTAAAGGTTTCTTCAAGATTTGTTAAGCTCTGCGTGGAATTAACCAAACCCTTGCACAATCAAACAGGCTACGGATGAGGACAGAGCAAAGAGGACTGTTTGGTCGAAAGCACAAACTCAGTTTTTACAAGCATCCGCAATAGTGCTCAGAGAAAACCCACGAGTGAGCTGTCTAATAGCTTCCATAATCAATAAATATTGCTATGAGGTACGTATTCAACTGCCTTGGTCTCTAATTGTTGGTTGCGCCAACAGTGGCTTATGTGGAAGAATCGAGTAGATTGAGGCAGAAATGCAGCGACGAGGACTGTTGCCGGCCCCTCCGGATCTGTCTGCGTCGGAAACCATGGCCGATGTGGAGTCTCTTGATTCCAACCACAAGGCACCACTGAAGCGCAAACGCCCAAATGTCAAAGGAAATTACGGTGATTATCCTGCCGACTGCCACAAGACCCTAAACTCGAATGAAAGAAGCTACTTCAAGCCCTGTTTGCACGCAGGTCCATGCAACTCTGAATGCCCTTGTGTAAAAGACAAGGTGATGTGCGAGAAAACATGTATGTGTGATACAGACTGTCCACGAAAGTGGAAAGGGTGCAAGTGCATTGCCAGTGGCAAGGCATGTTCCATCAATACGGCCTGTCCATGTGTCAGGTGGAACCGTGAATGTGACCCTGATCTTTGCAGTGGGTGTGGGGCTGCAGAAACCCTGAGCCCAACCAACAGGTATGATCTGGAACTTGCCAAAGAGTGTTGTCAAAACATTGTTATCCAACGAGATATTCCTAAACGGACCCTCTTGGGGGTTAGTGGTGTGAGCGGTCTGGGGCTATTCATTGGAGAGAATGTCAGGAAGGACGGCTTTTTGGGAGAGTATAAAGGTGAAATCATTAGTAATGATGAAGCTGAGAGACGTGGAAAGCTCTATGACAGGAGGGGTGTGTCATTCCTGTTCACTTTGAATAAGAGTGCGTATGACCCTACCCATCCATCTTGTGACGACATCCGACTAATTCCACAAATTTGACATAGCTCAAGTGATCGATGCAACTAGGGCTGGGAACAAATTTCGCTTTGTCAATCACTATAAGAAGCCGAACTGCTTTGCAAGAGTGCTATTCACCAATTGTACACATAGAATTGGAATGTTCGCCAAAAGAGACCTCGTGGCTGGGGAAGAGTTGTATTTCGACTATGGGTAAGTATTATGCCCGACATTCCGTAATCGGGAGTCATTTATACTAATGTGGCCTACCTTTGCAGTTACAATAACAAATCGTCACAATTCATTGCTCAAGAGCCTGACTTTGTCTTTCAGCCAGGAGCGCGGGCATCAGGGGATCGGGCACCGAAAAAGAACAGAATCACAAATAGAGGGAATTGGGATACTGGCCACACGGCAAGGACATCTATGAAGAAGCTCCTTCAGGAGTCTAGTGTCAACGGGGCAGCGTCAAACATCTTTACTACCATTCTTCCCTTCCCGGTTGGAAGCCGCAGCCGAGCACGTAGCACGACAAGAGGAAGCTTCAATACGGTGAACACAGGGACGAACACACCAAGTATCACAGACGCTGCCAGTGATACCCCGGGAGACGATAGAAGTCGCCCAGGCAGTCGTGTTCAAGGAAGTGACGACGAGGAGGATAGTGATGATGAACCTCTCGTGCGTGGCCGGGAGAGAACACGCGCTTGGGGCTTAATGCCTTCGGGGTCTTCCCTTGCCAGAAACCAGGGCGACACTGAGTGGGAAATTGAGGCAAGTAATGACGAGGAGGGAGGCAATGAGGAAGAAGAGGATGATGACGACGAGGAAGACATTGAAGATGGAAATGAGGAGCAATCTGATGGAAGGAATCATAGAACTACTACAGTCGGTGATGACGAGGAAGAGGAGGAAGAGGAAGAGTATGCACCAAGGAGGAGAATCCGAAACAGAATGGGGGACAGGGCAGCTAGTACGTCTACCTCGAAGAGGAGGAAACTCGCTTAGGCTATGGTAGTTAAGCCTGGCCACAATCCTTTGCATCTTATTCCTATCCCCGTATCGATTTCCGCTACAATCGATGCACTTTTTCACTTGAGCCAAGCGACCATAACTTGTTTCAACTAAAAGTTTGTGTCCATGCATATGGCTTTCACTCTTCCTTCCCTTACGCCCTGCATCCCACACTTATAGTACTCCACACTTATAGTAGCCTTCTTGCACGCTAGATGCATCGTTGCGAGATGCCGTAGAATAGATAGGTTAATGTTATTAGTAGTTCCCTTTTTCCCCTACTCCCAGTTTACCATGAGGAACACTTCCAATCACAACCTACGTGGCTGATGCCCACTTACTTAGTAGGTACCAGTATGCTCATTTAGCACCCTCGAATCTCTAGGTACTAGTAGTCTTGAAGGTAGTCTTGAAGGTAGTCTCGATGAACTGTCGGTGCGCTCCCCGGCAACCATATGCGCCTATCTTAATAACTTAGAGGAGTGCAGATTCCTAGGAAGGAGACCCACGCATCCTATATACTTACAGCTAGCTGCACCTTTTTTTTTAAAGGAATCATTGATCACATTCAGCCTATCTAGACTATGGCGATGGACTGCAGCTCCCTGGCCGCCCAAGGGCCTCTCTAAACCTCACCGGCCAGTCCCTGCCCTGCAATGTACAGTTCACTCTATGATCCTGGGTACAGATCCACTAGGTAATGCACTCGGTTTCCTGGCTGAGGCAGTCAAAATTAACTAAGTTGGTGCATCTCTGGTAAAGCCAGGATCTGATTTACGATGTCTTAGATGTCTAGGAGTTTGAAAACTCTAACTACCTCTATTCCTGTGCTGTGGGGTGCGAGACTGGGCGAACATCTAGCCCTCATGAGGGTAGAAAAAAGATAATGGCCTAGCTGGGGTTCGAACCCAGATCACCTACTTCATCCCCTAGTGCCCACATACTACTGGACATATAGTCTTATCTAGCAGGTGTCTTACCAATTAGACCACCAGGCCGTTTTCTTGGATCTACGAGTGAGCGTTGGTACCTTCACTAAATTTCCTTCCCGTATATACTTATAGAAATTGTCTCAGAAGAGCACTAGTTGTCTCAAAAAAAAAATTTTTTTGGGGGGGGGAGGTAAATCATTAAATATACAAGGGCACGCATCTCCGGGTGGTAACCCGGCTAGATTGTCCAACCTCTGAGCCATGCCAGCTACCCTTATGTACATTTATCACCACCGTCTTACATCACTTCTGATCCTCCCATACTCCCTCCTACTGCCACCCCTTTCCGTCTCCTACTAACCTGTATTCCCTGAGATGTACTGAGTTCTGGTATATTCTGCACATACACAGCGGGTCCTCTGTCTTCCTGATCTTCATACAGTGGTGTCGCGTTATAAGAAACCTTGATCTCGCTTTATAAGAAACGGTGCTCCGGTCCCGTCAATATATGTATGGGAAAATAAGAAACGCTTGTAGTCTTATTGCAAGCCCCTGTACTACCGAATGCACAGGGGACTATGGCTGGTCAATGTTGCATGAGCGCAGGAATTAGAAACTGCCCCAAGCAATAATATTGAAGAAATAGAAGAGGAGATTTATGAGTGTATTCGTGTTGCTCACCCTGACTTCCCCCGAGCAAGCCCTCCAGAGTTTACTAATTCTGTGGATGAAGTAGTGGAGAATTCTCCGGAGGAGGAGCAGCGCATTCTGGATATCTACGACTTACCCCTGTCCATGGGTCTGATTCTGATGCAGGTAATATCCAAGATATACCTGTTATTTCTTATAAAACTGCACTGGAAGGCCTTGAAGCCCTCCGTCTCTTTCGTCTCCAAAATCCCCATGTCAATCCACGGAAAGCCAAGCAGCTGGAGGGCCTGTTATATCGAGAACAAAGGGATATTGAGAGCCAACAAGGCATTGCTCGGCGGAGGCAGCACCAAACAGCAATCACGAGATTTTTTACCCTCAGTCGGAAATTTCTTAGGTTTTGTGTATATATCTTGTTATAAGAAACCTCGCGCGACACCACTGTACTCTTAGTACTGTGATTATGTATATCAAACCTCATACGGCCTGCCGGTCCCACCGGTGTATCTGAGGTAACCTGGGGCTCCTTGGTTCACACCGCGGTCACAAGACTAGATCTGATAGTCTATCATAGAATAGGCCATGAGTCTGTACCCAAACCTCTGTTTCTCGTAACTATGCACATATTTTTGCCTAATTTGTACGGGAAAGCACAGCCAATCGAAGGAAGCGGCTAACTCTCATATCACATATCGATACACCAGCAGGTGGAGCCCATCTTAGGGATGAGAATCAATCAATACCTCTCTACACGTACAGTAAGTTACTTAACTAATTATTGGCTAGGTAGTTAGTTACCCTGAACTTGTACTCGAGATGCCAGTATCAGTATTAGGATCTTCCATAAGATACAAGCACCAATTCGATAATCTAGCAATGAAATGCTGAAGACGTAGGCCAGTAGTGCATTCTGGATTCAGTAGCAGTTACCCTGAACATTGCTACAGTCCTATTGGACCGCTTGCAGGGTACCTCAAGGAGTGAGTAAAGGATTGTGAGTTGGCCTTTTGCATGTAATATGGGTAATCTGTGGAATTCGTTAATCTGCTCGAACGGTAGTTACCTTTGGCCTTGCTTGAGCTTTTTCCACAACCCAGAACCACCATCGTTTAAGATTATGTTGTGGATCTGCCAGGTTTAAATACACAGGGACCATATGATGAAATGTGGATGTCTACGCTAATGATAACTTGATACGTTGACCAGATCATATGGAGGGTTATGCTAGAACTCCATGATACACACCAGATCAGTAGACACCCCGTAGCACTCGCAGTAGCTTTACTAGTGCCGGTGAGTGCATGGCAATTTCGATTGTAATGGTACCATACGCATCATATGAGGTAGGAATTGGTAGGGGGACTTTCATGCAGATGAAGCGAAGGCCTCAAATCCCACCTGCATTAATTTGCCATTGCTCTATGGCGCGTGCACATAGAGCAATTCTAAGGTGGGAATCCATATTATATAGAAAGCAGCGTGGTCCTATCACGGGACCCAGCCCGCACGCTGCTGGCAAGAGACCGCCCTATCCAGAGAAGCCATGGTCTGGAGAAGGCATGAAATTTATAATTAAGACATCACGCGAGGTGTAGATGATAAGTGGTTCAGGGACTAAGAGCACGCACTTAGTAATGTACATTGCTCTAACGAATCTGTTCAAGATGCAATGAACATCAAGTTTTTTTTTTTTTTGAGTTTTCCCCCGAAGGGAGTCTTAGGCTATGGTTCCCGCACCTTTAATTAACACCAAGTTTTTTTGAGTGAGTGAGTGAGTCTATACGCCTTTCCCCCGAAGGAGCCTTAGGCATTAGGCTATGAGGCGGCCCCGTTCCCGCACCGTTAAAGGCCACCCGAATCTATGAAAAAAGATAGAAGCGTCCGTTCACCCAGGGTCCCGACTCTGTGTCTATATAGCTGCTTTCGCCTATCCGGCCCCCACCGCCACGCCCTCACTTCAGTCAGCATTCCCCGAGAGTTTATACGCAACCCCTCCCCCGCCACGCCCTCACCGGCCATCTCCCCCGAAAGAAAATACTTCCACCGCCACGCCCCCTACCCGGCCAGCTCCCCTTGAATAAATACATAAAACAAATGGAATTCGTTAACCGTAGCCCCGCTCCCCCAAACTATCTGAGGTCGAGATCCGCGAAAAAAGTTTCAACGAGATCTACGACATAGTCCCCATCCGAGTCCTTGACCTTCTTCATCCACCGCTCTTTTTCATCCATCTTCCCCCACGTCCCCACCTCCTCCCAATATCCTCTCCATGTATGCAAACCAGGGCTACATGTTTCCCTGTTTCCGCATACCTCCCGCATTGGTCCGAAACGTCATTATTTAGGACATGTCGCCAGGCTTGTAAGTTGCCTTTTCCCGTGCGACAGTGGACGTAATTGACCCTCGCCTTGCGGTTCCACCGAGCAACTCTTCCCATCCCCGCCCCCTTGACCTTTCTCTCCTCTGCTCTTCTCTTTCTCTTCTCCTTCTCCACTCCTGCCTCAACTTTCCCTCCATTATCACTTTTCCCATCCCCTCATCCTCATCCCCTAACTCCGCTCCCGCTTTGGCCATCTGGTCTACCATCTCATGGTCATGGATTCCGACATGTGCTTCCACCCATGCAAATCGGACGGCGTTTGGTCCCAGATTTTGCTGTCTCCTCGTCACCTCCTCCACCACTTCCTTCAGCTCCCCCGCTCTTGCCCTACCCGTCCGTCCTGCCTTTCTGACTGCCGCAATTGCAGCTTGAGAATCTGAGAGTATCAGGATCTTCCGGTCCTCGGGCACCATTTGCAAACCCCTCTCATTCCCACAACTTCTCCATCCCACACCTCGCCAACCTTCCCAACCCCTCTTTCAATTCTCCTAACCCCTCAACGTGCCACCCCCCTTCCACCCTGCCTCCCTCACTCATGCTCCCGTAAGTAAAGACTCCAACTGACTCCTCCCTGGCTTCGTGGACTGCTAGTTCCCACTTATCCGCTTTGGAGTCTTTGTTGGCCTGGGGTTTTGCCTCCGGGATCTCCCCTTTCTCAACTCTTCCCCCTATGCTCAACCCCTCATCTCCTTAATGAACATCAAGTGATGCATGAGAGATATCACAATATGCAACTTGCTTATAAGTTTGGTAATGCAGCCAATTTATAATTATGTCTCCAGAAGGCTAGCGCTGCCGCCAAGTATCGTAGTCTTATCAGTTTATCGATATATGACAACTTCAACCAACTTTACCGTCGATATCGCGACGAGCAGCATATTGCGGCATCGAGGGGCCTTCGAGGGTCGCACAACCAGACTACCCTCGAGGAGCATATCCGGTTGGGAAATTTGGATAGAAAGTCTAGTCAGGTCATAACACACCGATAAGATGTCCTCCACTCCCCCCGATAGCACGCCCAAGCTCCAGGTATTCTCCCTTTTTCAGTCATAGAGCTAGTCTCATTATTCTAACAACCCAGTCCAGCAACTTGCGTCGTCCCTCCCAATTACCTCCCTTTCCTTCCTTCCTAGCACACACATCTCCGAATCACTTCTCCTGGCCGGCGAAGGACCAATATGTAAATTTTACTCTCCATCCACTGCACAGCTACTCCACACACGGCGGATATTCTCTCGTGAAGCTATTCGGGGGATAAATTTTGAGGACCCTGTGTTCTCATCTGCACCAGCTTCAGCTCCACTGGGTGATGGAGACGAAGAAGAAGATGAAGTGGAAGGAGGGAGTAGGCGGATAGTCTTTTGGGGTGGACACAGAATAGTGGTTGCTACGCTGCAGGAATTGATTGGAGACTCTCCTACAACTTCGCCTACAGCGTCCTTAGCGAATCTTCCTCCCACGGTCTCACCCAGCTCAGCGATGGGATCATATACAGATGAGCAGGGATTGAAGGAGACGCCGGTGAAGGATTACGTCCACCATGCCTTTTTTATCACTCGCCTTGGAGGTTCCCTAGTGGGAGTTGTCACCAGTCATAATCTACTACTTCTGTACAACCCAGATGCGAGAAAGTGGATTGGTGAGAAAGATATGGGAGAAAGATGCATTCTATACTCTGCCACAGGGGGTTATGTGCCTGATGAGAGTAGGGAGGGAGGGAGAGTAGTTATAGCTGCGGGAACAGTGTTTGGGGAAATTTTGGTGTGGAGTGCATTGATTGATCCACCTTCACCGCCAATGTCAGAACCTGTACCAGGCATGCATAGCAGAACACACTCTGTCGACTCTGAGATATGGACAGAGTTGGCTAGTGATTCGGAGGGGGAGGGCTGGGAGGAGCTGACGAAGAGCACAGTTCTAGGGTCCCGGGCAGGGACGCCAAAAGGCCATCCACGGAAGCAAAAGAGGGCTGTGGAGTTGCATTATAGGCTCAAAGGACATGAAGGGTCAATATTTGGAGTTGATATTTCACCAAGATACAACCTTGGAATTCATAAGAGGTATTTGGTCAGCTGTAGTGATGATCGTACAGTTCGAGTGTGGGATATCTCCCGTGTCGACGAGGATGAAGAGAGCGGTGAGAACTTAACTGAATCACTAGTTTGGGATGAACTGGGTGCTGATGAATTGGGAACCGGGTTTACCCCTGCGGGTGGTGCGAAGGGCAGCGATGGGCCAAGGAGTGATTGTGTTGCGATTGGGTGGGGACATCAGGCTAGGATCTGGAACTGCAGGTTTCTACAACAATTGTCCGCATCAAAATCCTCACCACAGCCGACTGTTAATATCATCACCACCTCCGAGGACCTTACCTCAAAGATATGGGGCTATAATGCTGATCTAACGGCTTCAGCAACCTCTACGAAGCCGCATATTCCACAATCGGTCACTGAACTGTCCTGTTTGAGCACTACGTTACTACATAGTGGAAAAAATGTCTTTGCAATTGCCATAGCTGAAAACCACAAGCTATTGGCTACGGGAGGACACGACGGGCGTATAGCAGTGGCTAGCTACGACACCGGAGATGGAGACCCCAGTGAGGAGCGGTATGAATGGGAACTGGACGCACCTGGAAACGAAAATGTAGAGATGGAGTTGGAAGCGCTTGAGCGTAGCTTGGCTGGGCTGAACATCACTCGGGCAAGGACCTCACTAAATAATACTGAAAGCCCTGTGGGCAAGCCCAAAACGCCCACAGATCAATTCCGCAGTTATGCTGTGGTGGATAGTAATCGATATATCGTGTGTACAAGTAAGGGTTATCTAGCAATGTACACTTTTCCTATTAGCAAGTCTCCCAGTCGCAAATCTACTGCTGCAACAGGGGGATGGCGGACCCTGGGGCAATGGGATAATCTTGGTGGTATGTCTTCAGTTGCAGCGTGGCAAGGTGCAGGGCTAGTGGCAGCACAGGATAGGGCTGGTATGGTTGGGATTATTGATTTGGATGACCTTGGTGAGGGGGGGGATGAGGAAGGGTACGATTTGAATGGGAAAAAGGGGAGATGGTGGCAGGCCGGAGATAGTAATCCAGGGCTCATGTTCTGTGGGAGGCACGATGGTACGTATCATCCAATTTTGACTTGTTGGGTTATCCTGAACTCAACTAACCTCACAATAGACCTCTTCTATCTCCTCACAACCTCCCTTCGCACCCAGGAAATCCGCCTTCATCTCTTCCCCGACCCTCGTGTCTCCTCCCCATCGATCCGCAACTCTCCTAACCCACCCCCCCGCACTAAGACCATCATCCTCTGCCCTCCACCAAACTTTCATTCCGTGACCTCCTACCATCTCGACTTCGCCCAAGGCCTCCTCTTCCTCGGCTCTCGTTCCGGCATGCTCAGCGTCTTCGATGTCTGGAGCGGAGTCGACGCAGACGTCATGCTCAACCCACTCGAGAGCTGGAAAGGTTGGTGTGATAAAGACGCAATTACTGAAATTTTGGCGTATCCCGCGCAAGCAGTTGTGGTTGCAAGACAGCAGCAAGAGTGCGGAGATCCTAGGACACAGACTTTTACACCGATCCCCGCGAGTACTGGGTTAACGAGGAGCTCTAGAATTATAACCACGGGCCGAAACGGGGTTTATGCGATTTTGGATGTTTCGCTTAGACCGAATTCAGGGCCAGAGGCGAATACTTCCCGGGTTACGCTCACCAAACTACATATCAAGAGATTATTAAATGGGGGATCTATTGAGGGGGCGTACCATCGAATTCCTAATGGGAGTGGTGCTGGTAACACTGGAGACCTCCTGTTTTACGGATTTAGGGGGAAATCATTCTTTGTCTGGAACGAGACAAGAGGGTATGAAGCTCTCTCTGAAGAGTGTGGAGGTGGGCATAGAAGCTGGGTATTTCATCCTACGAGGGAAGGAGAGGGGGTGGGCTGGTTTGTCTGGACGCAGGCGGGGAGAATGTATGTCCTAAGAGCGAAGAGAGCAAGGAGGACACTGTTACAAGTTGGAGGGCATGGAAGGGAGATTAAAGCTCTTGCAATCTCACCTACCCCTGTGGGTGGGGGGAATAAGTTGATTGCAACGGGGGCAGAGGATACGTTGATTAGGTTGAGTGTGTTGAGGACGGAGAAAACGGAGAAGGGAAAGGTCGGGTTGGGCCTAAAGGGGGTAGCGGTATTCAAGAGACATACGACGGGAGTGCAGCATTTGAAGTGGTCTGGGTGTGGGGAGTATCTTTTTTCGAGTGGCGGGGTAGAGGAGTTTTATGTTTGGAGGGTGAGGAGGTTGAATAACCCCACGGGAAACAAGGGCAGGGATGTGGTGGGGGTGGTATGTGAAGCTACGTGTCCCGTGCAGAGCATCGTGCCCGATTTGAGGATCATGGGGCTCGATGTAAATACCGTAGGAGTACCCTGGACGGAGGAAGGAAGGGGAAAGGCGTTTTTAATCAGTATGGTGTACTCGGATTCGAGTATCAAGGTTTGGCTGTATGACCCAAATGGGAAGACGTTTCGGATTGTGGTGCAAGGGAGGTATAAGACGAGCTGCTTGTTGCAGGTGAAACATTTTATCCATAGGAGAGAGTTGCCAAATCTTGCCACCGGGGAGCATGCGGAGTATGCTCAGCCACACGGCACGGTGGGGACACAGCATGATAGTATGTTTTTGTTATTCGTTGCAGGGACGGACGGATATGTAACGGTTTACGATATCACAAATTCACTTCGAAAGGCGGGGATTTCAGTTACTCCGCTAGGAGCGATGTTTCCTGCCCATGAGGGAAGCTCTAGTGGCCATGGGGATGGCTCATCTAGTCCACAACCACTCCCGGAATTGATTGCCAGATCGGATTTACTCACCTCCCCTCCACCACCGACACAGCTCCTACCATCTCCGCCAATGGAAGGGTGGACAACTCAACTCCATCAGAGCTCGGTGAAGAGTATGGAGATTTTCCCACTAGATGTTGGTGTGAGTGGGAACAAGGGGAATAGGGATGGTGGCTTTGGAAGGTTTCCGTATCAGGCGCCTTGGGGGAAAGTAGTAGCTGGCGCGGGGGAAGGCGCGGGGAAGGTAGCAGTGGTAGTGTTAACGGGGGGAGACGATACTTCGCTTGCGTGCTCAGTATTTACGGTTACTACTTGGGCGGAGAGTGGGCCTGCTGCAGAGCATCATTATTGTGGTGGTAGTGGGCGCCATATAAAAACTACCACCTGGGTTCTACGAAATGTCCTGGAGGCTCACACGAGTGCTATCACAGGGGTGGCGGTAGTGAGAAGGGGGGGGATGAGGTGGAGTGGGAATGTAGATGCTGAGCCGGTGAGGGAGGTCAGTGTGGGAGTGGTGAGTGTTGGGGTGGATAGGGTGGTGAAGGGGTGGGATGTGGGTTTGTTAATGGGAGTGGGGAGCGAAGTGAGAGTTAAGGTGGAGGAAAGGAGGGATGTGAGGGGGTATAGCCCGGTAGCAGATATTAGTGGAGTGGGATTGCTTGGAGAGATGAGTAGTGGGTTGGGAGGTGAGGGTGGTGGGGTGGTGGGGGCAAGGGTAGTTGTGGTGGGGGTGGGGGTCGATGTTTGGGGCGTTGTTGTTTAAGCTAGTGAGTAGGAGAGAGAGGAAAAGTGGGAGTGATTGCAACTGGATATATTTTTAGCTTATTTTTATCTGATATCATGAAGTTTTTCCTTAGTTGGTTGGTTGATTTTATTTGACTCGAGGCTGCTTAGTTATATATTTTCTGACTTGAGCATTTCTGGAAGTAATCCAGAATACCTTTTAGTATTTAGGACTTGAGCTTGGGTCCTGAGGGCTTCACCCTGCATGAAATTTCCACCCATTCTCTCGCTCGTGAACACAACCTAATATATCATGAGGAAAGCGTACCCTTCCGGTACCTACCAATACTAACCTATAGAGTAGTAATTTGAAAACTACTTGTCACTGGTTGCAATTCTTTATAGACTCATATTTCATACTTGTGTATGTTTTGGACTTGACATGCGTTTATTGAGGGTAACAAGAGCTAGTACTTGGCAGGCCTGCCTTATTAGATTCTATGCACTGCCACATTAGTCGGCGTGAATGATATTACAATATCTAGGCGCGCTTCACCAACAACTCCAGCAACACCCGTGCTCATTGGGCCCACTTGTACAAGTGATGCCAACCAGACTATTTACATTACTTACTGTTGGTTCAGGGTAACACATGCAAGATCCTTTTGTATACCTGGTAACCCGACCCAAGTCAACCCGACCCAAGTCAACCCGACTCGACAGGATAGTGCAAGCCGGACAGACCATCATCTACAGCACTCATACATAGGTATAATCTGGTGCCTGCCCCACCTTGAGCATGATGCACGATGATATCATTCCAGGTCTATAAATGTTTCTAATTTACTTGAAGCATATATATACCCACAAAAAAGGAAAAAAAAAAAAAAAGAGAGAGAGAGAGAGACCCTCTTTACGGCTTTACCAGTAATCTCAAGCAAACGGTTCCCATGTAAGCTTCTACCCACCACCAGACAGACTACCTTCCTTCAGGCTTCTCCGCAATTCCCTGCAGCCCTATATTGTAAGCTGTTTTTCTTCGGGGGATTCCCAGACAACTCATTCATTCTCACAAGAGTAGCCTTGCACTCTTCTAAGAGACCTCTTGTCGCCAAGGAGTATTAACGGAAAAATCAAAGAAACGGAAAAGCAATGACGGGGTATTTGAGGAAAAAGAAGTAAAGATTGAAGCAAGCATAGAGAAGATTTGAGGGTCTGGAGAGGAGAGAAGAGAGAGGTAAGGGGGCCAAGCCCGCACTCTGGATGGTAGGGCAAGGGCAGGAGAGATAGAAGAGCCAAGCCCGCACTCTGGATAGTAGGGCAAGGGCAGTTGCGGGGTGGTGTACAGGTGGAGAGATAGAAGGCCTGTACTCTGATGGTAGGACAACGGCAGGTGGAGATAGAAGGCAGCCAATTATGTAATTACCCTGAACTCAGTCTCGACCGAAACGGGACCCTGCGCTTAGTTACCAGCAGCTTGGCACAAAGACTACGGTGGGTAGTCTGGTTGGCACAAGCCGCTCTCCACGTAGAGCGTGGGTATGTTCTCGTACCCGTGACCTCTACCATCGGGACCCTAGATCCGATCGGGCATGGTCATTCGATCGCCAGTAATATACTAGCTGCTTCTGTCAATCCCGTATTATCCTGTAAGCATAGTGGTGAGAGCCCATTCCAGCTAAGTTGGGATCTATGGAAATAACTACGCTCTACAATATGGTTACCCTCACACCCCACCAAAATCAACCTAATACCCAATATCTCTCCTGACAATATGACCTCTCTGAAGACCCCCCCTCCCTCTTCTAACCCCCCCATATAGGCCGAATAGCAGGCGGGTGAGCCTGTGGCTGCTAGCAGGCCTTTACTCATCATGTATATCCATGTCACATCAATACTGGAGCGGGGGTCTGCAAGAGTGCAAAACAGGAGGGTCTCAATGAGAGGCACTAATTTGTGCCAAATTGTGAATTTCGAGAATTTGCATTAAATGAACCAAATCTTTTTCACTATGCTACCCTGAAGTTCCCATGTCAATTCCTTGTACCAGTACTCTCCAAAGCATCCTCAACTACTACTAAGAGGTCTCCAATAGTCCTAAGAGCCCCAATACCCGTCTATTTTAGGCTGCAAGCGTCGCATTGGTCGCGGCAGTATGCTAATACTTTTCGAGGTCCATGTGATAGCATGAGCACCGGTACAGAATGCTAGGAGAGCTACAGAGTTGGATGCTAGGCTAGATACCAGCATAGGTACTATATTGGATGCTATGCTGGATGCTGCACACTATGTCATCTTTGGTACTGTATTAGATGCTGTTTCAACCTGGGTTGGAGATTTAGGGATTTAGACTAGCTAGGCTAGATATTAAGTTGAACTCTGTGTTAAGGTTGATCATGAGCATATATTGGTACTGTAAGGGGGTCAAAATGCCTTTGAAGATACTAGCATACTCCCGTGACTAAAGCGACCCTTGCAGCCCCAAATGGACGGATATTGGGGCTCTTAGGGCTATTGGAGACCTCTCCGTGGTAGCTGAGGACGTTCTGGAGAGCGCTTGTACAATAAGTTGACGTGGGAAGTTCAGGGTAGGATAATGAGGAGGAGTTGGTTCATGAACTTCACTTTTGCGCACAATAGCACCCTCCACTAAATCCCTGCCATTGCACTATCTCCAGACTGCCCCTTCGGTAATAAATATAGATGCTAGGTAATAGGTTTCTAGCGCATGATCATAGGTGTGCATATTCATATCCAATTTTGGGCTTAGAGGGGGGGTGTATTAGGGGGCTAGGCGAGGCGCCATGGAGACATATTGGAGCTCCTAGAGCTTTTAGAGGCTTCTCCATAGGTGTTAAGAATGTTCTGTAGGAGGGTCTAGAAGGGGGAGCTTAAGAGAGCAGAAATAAGGAGGAATTAGTTGATTCAATGAAAATTCTCGAAATTCATAATTTTGGACATATTAGTGCTCCTTGTTGAGATCCTCCCATTTTGCACTCTTGCAGACTCCCGCTCCAGTATTGATGTGACATGGATATACATGATGAATAAGGGCCTGCTAGCAGCCACAGGCTCACCCGCCTGCTATTCAAACCTTACGGGGGCGTTAAAGAGGGAGGGGGAGTCTTCAGAGAGGTCATATTGTCAGGAGAGATATTGGGTATTAGGTTGATTTTGGTGGTGCGTGAGGGTAACCAACCATGTTGTAGAGCGTAGTTATTTCCATAGATCTCAACTTAGCTGGAATGGGCTCTCACCACTGTGCTTGCAGGATAATACGAGATTGCCAAAAGCAGCTAGTATATTACTGGCGATCGAATGACCATGCCCGATCGGATCTAGGGTGCCGATGGTAGCCTGATCTTGGCGTGCCTGCGCGGAGAGGGCGCACGCCAAGATCAGGCTAGAGGTCACGGGTACGAGAACACGGTGGGTAGAATAATCTAATCTGCGGTACCTATTGTTAGCGTGGATTAGAACTATATATTCCTTAGTTTTAGATAACAGAAGCTCACCCTAGAATCCATTATTCACCTCCTTCTTAGATTAGAGCCTGGAATTTCAATGATAGAAGGAATTAAGGTGGTAATGGATAAAGCAAGAAATAGGTGGTCCTTGCTTTGAACCCATAACTCTTGGTAAGGTGAATTCGCGCCAAACCATGCATCGCCATTTAATGCAGCATACGGAGTGACAAGCCTCCGATAAAAATGCAGAGTCAAATGGGATACTTCTAGACATGACTGATGCAACTCCAGTTAGTCACCAATTAAGATTTAAAACAAACGATTAGTTCTAAGGCGTGGATTAGAACTATTCCTTGGTTTCTATATGATCCGAATTCCTCTCCCCCCACCCAATGCCACTACCTATACGGGCTCCTCTTACAGATTAGGTATCCACACTCAAGCTATGTGTGGTTCATCTGGATAATCTTGGCTTGCATACGAAGTACATGCATACACTAACGGAGTGGAACTATTCCTAAAAAGAAAACCCCCCAGCAAGCTCGATCGTCCCTGGAGGGTGGTTTCGCTTACCGTATGGGGGAGTGGATCCCTGAGACATCGGTCTCTTCCACGGCAGAAACAAGCCGACCGTAAAACAACAAATCTGCCCTCAGACAACATCTTTCTTTATAATACCTCCATAAAAGCAAACGCCTTCTATTCCCTCTATCAAGAGATAAAAAACTGCACGTTACTGGAAGCCCCGAGATTCACTTCTCGCCATCTCTAGGTAGGCCTCATATAATGATGCACCCCAAGGAGCGGATTTCATTAACTTCGCCAATCTGTCGTTGAATAGTCAACTCCATTGCAAGTTTCAAGTTATCCAACTCGGCCTTTGTTTTTTGGTCGGATGCAGTGATCGCAAGCTTCAAGTTATCCAACTCGGCCCTAGTTTCTTGTTCGGATACAATGATGGCTCTCTCGGGCTTTTGTTCGGATGCCGTGATGGCTTTCTCAATGTCAGCCTTCACCTCCTTGTTTGTTACGACGTTGTAAACCATGACTTTGTAGGCTAGTTATAGATGCAGATGTGTTAGCAGAACAAATTGCAAAACCACAGCCCACTGGAAAACGTACTGATCCCGACCCAAGTATAACCATTCAAACTCCAAATATCTTAATCTACCCATTGATTCCTTTGAACCCATTATCAATAGACCCTTTGATATTTGCAACCCCCCCATTACAAGCCAGAATGTGCCTAACTGGTTGCGTTTGATCCCTACTGTCTCTACGATGCCCAGCCTTTCGGGAACCCTCACTCCTCTCGGCTCTCCGATACCCTCCCCTAAGACCTCATCGACTGCTCTCTTTTACAAGGAGGTGATCCAAGGCCCGCTGGTGCCGATATTGACATACAGAGCGGAGCTACACCGGCGGCCTACAGAATCCATGGGGAGATTATCTCGGGAATGGCAGAGGTGGACCATAGGGGCCTGGCGGGGCACCAGGGCTGAAAGGCTATGCGTGCTCAGCGGGTTACCCAGCTTGAAGTATCTAATGTTAGTCAAGAGGGTGATATGGGCAGCATTGGTGTATGGCAGGGCGCTTCCGGCACTCCGGGAGGCGGCAGAGGCGATTTTGAGGGAGCACCTGGAGCCGGAGGTCTTTTTTTTTTTTAAAGAATCATTAATCGCATTCATCCTATACTAGAATATGGCGATGGACTGCAGCTCCTGGCGTGTCCCAGGTGGCCTCTCTCTTCCCCACGGGCCAGTCCCTGCCCCCGGAGCCGGAGATCGAGCTGCGGTGGATGGAGGGTTCAAGGGGGGAACGGCCGAGGTGACAGAGTTCGAGGAAGGTAGGGCGGAGGAGTATTCTGACGGGAGCCGAGCAGAGGGACGCCACCAGGAGTGGTCACAGCAGCAGCCACGAGGGCGGGGGTGTTGTATCTAGGGAGGTATGCGACGGTCATGGACGTGGAGGCGGGCATCATGTTGGCCTGGGAGTGTGGGGCGAGCGTGGTAACACTAGATAGCCAGAGTGCCATCGCGAGAACCGCCCAGCTAGACTACACGAGAGCGCGCTCATGGATAGAGGAGAGACTCCAGAAGGCGGCTACAGGGCGCACCCTGATGCGGGTGAAGGGACACCTTGGGGTTTCTGGGAATAAGACGGCAGACAAGATGGCCAGGAAGACTGGGTGGACAGCCTGAGATAGCAACACCGGCTGGCATCCGTCATCCTTTCCCTCTTCACCAGGCCGGCACACCTGAAATGGGACCGAGAGGCGCTGCGTGGCCTAGTCTACGCCACCACCGACGGCGGGCCCCTGAAGCATTGACTGTGGACTATCGGGAGAGCGGAGGACAGCAGGTGCTGTTGCGGCGCTCAGAATGCGGTGCACCTGCTACAATGCCCACTGGTGGGGGATGGGAGAGGGAGGACGTTGGAACAGGCAGAGCAGGACCTGGAGTGGTGCCGGGACGTAGCGAGGTTTCTGAGACAGTAGCTAGCTAATCTCTCTTTTTGTTTGTAATCTGAGGGGGAAAGGGGCAGGGGCCGGCCGTGAGGATGGACAACCTGCGGCATGGTCTAGATAGACTTAGTAAGTACTCCGTAGTCTCATGCCAAGACCTTCTTGGGATGAGCGCCAGTTGAAGATCTGATGATTCGTAGCTTAGTCATACACTTCATACATTCATGTGCGGTCAAAACTCCAAGGGAGGCAGACGTAGCAGTTAGAATAGCTCACAGGTCCCTATCCGGCCTCCCCAAAAAATAAGACACCCTCAAATATTCTTTGAAGACTAGACCTGGTGCACTGTCGATAAAAGTCGTCCTTTTGGAGGTGGAACAAGATAGGTATAGTGCAGAAAAAGTACAAGAGAATTAAGTGAGAAACGGATGCAGGGAAGTTTGGCTTTGGAAAGCTTAATATTACATCCTGAAATAATTACAGTATAAATAAATGCTTCATTGGATTATGTGTATATCGCCTTTTCCCCTCACCCACACAATACAAAAACCTATTATAAACCGACGGCAACATCATTCTAAAACAATAAAACTAAACCCCATCACCAATCTCCCCACCTCTCAATCCCAGAACTTAATCAGCCCATCCAACGCCCCCGTTACAACCTTACTGCTCTCCTGTGGGTGCCACCCCACACACGTAACCGGCCCCTCACTCGCCTGCATCTTATGATACATCTTACATCCTCTCCAACTCCAAAAGCACACAAACCCACCACTATCCCCCGAGACCAGAAACTGACCATCAGGGCTAATATCCAAATCAATCGCATAACCCGCATTATTATGTCCTCTAAAACTCTTCTTCCTATTCTGCCTAAACTTATCCGTGCTAGCATAAACCACAATCTGATTATCCCCACTCTGATACGCAACATACTTGCCTGAAGGATGTGACGCGGCGCGAACAAGTGGGTACATATATGGTTCTGCGATAAACTTGATTGGGACTGGGAGCCCGTATTCCCAAGCTCGGAGGGATTTATCGTCAGAGGTAGTGATGAACCTTCGGTTTTCGTCTACGAATGTAATTGTGTTAACTGGGCCAAGGTGGTAATCGTATTCTTGCACGACTTCCTTGGTGCGGATGTCGAATTGTACGATTTTTTTGTCCGACATACCGGCGAGGAATTCGTGTTGGATGGAGGGGTTGAAGCGGATTACGTGGGGTATTTTGCCGGTGGTGAAGCGGGAGATGCAGGTACCAGTTTCTGTGTCCCACAGTTTTATTTGCCGGTCGTAGGAGGCGGAGAGGAAGGTTTTGCCGTCGTTGGTGAAGGTGATGTCGGTTATGGATTTGGAGTGGCCGTTGTAGGTACGGAGGAGCTCGCGTTGATGATAAACATCCCATAGCTACCACAGCAGTTAGTAAAAGTGGTAATATATAAGGTAATGGGCATGCATACCTTAATCTTCGAATCTGCCCCGGAACTCAACAATAAATGCCCACTTGTCGGGAAAAACCGCAATGCAGTGATGGGCTTCGTGTGTCCACTCCAAGTATGCACTAGCTTTTTCGGTATGTAGTTTGTGGTACCCCCCACCTCCTTGCCCAAATCCACACCCAAATCCTGCGGTACATGCATATACGTCCTCCCCTGGTAATCATACATCTGACTCCCATGGAACTCCGTCTGCTCGACCCCTGAGGTATTGACATCGAGATACTCCGCTCCAGCTTTATCAATAATAGGATTTGATACTGGTGCCACCGACTCCACTTCATACTCCTCATCGCTGGCCAGCCCAGACTCGGCACGGGCAGCTTCATCAATCAACGCCTGCTCGTCATCTCTGTACCCCGCCCAAGGCCCTTTATATGCATTATCTCCATCCAGCACCCCAGGGTCACCCTTTTTAAACCTCTTTGCCCTAATCGCCCCCGTTTCTGCTTTCGATGGCCGATACTCCACCACATCCCTTCCCCCATGTAACCCCGCAGAATCGACATTCCCAATCAATGTATTCGGATTTGCTGGGTCCTTAGCATATCCTAGACTCGTAAACGTCCTCTGCTGTGTATTAAAAGTTGCGTCCGAAATCGCCGCCTCCTCTGCGTATCCGGTCAACACGTTCTTCCGCTTCAACATGTTCGCCTCATTGACATTTCCATGGGCCTTAAACGGGTTTGCTGGGCCTTGGTACGGTCTGGCAAGGTCGGAGTAGGGCATGTTGTAGGCGAGCGCAGTATCTGTTGGTTTGACGAGGGACATTGGGAGTTGCATGGGATCCTAAGGAGCATTGGGTTGGAGAGCCAGTCAGTCAGCGAGCTTGTCTCCAGGTTGAGTTCTCCCCCCTACTTCCACTCTTGCTCCTTTTTCGTCTACAGTGAGTTGGTCATCCTGAAGAAAGTGTAAGGGCAGTTGACTTACCTCGAGAGAAACATCTGGGGCGGCTACAACTCTGCTGGCTGGAGGAGGGACTGCCGGGGCGAAAGTAGACGATGGGCCAGCCTCATCGTCACTAGATCCATAGTCTACTAGCACAGGCATTTCTGCTGTCATTGTTGTTATTCTCGTTGCGTGAATGCGTGCTGTGTCTGATGCAGGTTTGCCGGTTACGAATCCCCAGGCATAAGTACTTGTGGAGGAAAAAGTGTCGGCGAAAAGATGCGTGCCTAATCCTCGCCTGACTATGGTCTTAGGGCCTACGCCTAGAGTGTGCCAATGCACTTGAGCCCAGAGCCTCGGTTTAGTCGTAGGCTGCCAAACTATATCACAGTTGTGGTTCGCCTTGAACAGACGCTTGGCAAATGTTCATCAGTTATCAGCTGAAATATCGGTCTGAGGTTTTGCCTAGTGCCTACACTTTGAGTGTGCCGATGCACTTGAGCTCAAAGTCTCGGTTCAGTCGTAGGCCGCACACAGATGCTTGGCAAATGGTAAACGTTGGCCAGTTATCAGCAAGATGTTGGTGGGATATCGGTCCGACGTTTTTGTGGCGTCTGGTATTCTCAAGCGTCTTGTATGCTGAGATGTTGCCATTTGCGATACGGCAGTCATCGGAAAATATTTAGGAGGGCCCTACATCTTCTATTATAATACGTTAATCTTTGGTAAATATCTAGGGGGGAAAAATGGTAGTATTGTGCAAGTGAATGTCACATACGTCATAGTTGTAATCAGTACGTATATGGGCAATGTATGTATTATGCTATATAACGATTATCTCCGATCACCATATACATTCTCGCTTCATGTCCAGCTCTCCCACATTGCGATATCACTCTCTTTTCACGTCCACCTCTCCCACACTATCAATCAATATCTTCTGGTATACCAATCGTTCCTCCAAGATAATTCATGTTTAGGTATGACCTTGTTCCAGCATATGGCGCGAAGGTGTGCTTGGTTCCTGTGACTTTCCATAGTATTGAGGGTTGGAGGCTTTTTGTCAGTATCGTGAAACATGACTGGGTAGACCAAGCAGAAGTAGTCGGAGATGCCATAGATATTAGTGACAAAAATGTATATGATCTTGTCATATAAACCACCTTCGAACTAAACAATATGGTCAGCTTTGAAGGCATGGAATTTCTGCACATTCATACCTGTACTATCTGTCCTTTTCGCATTTTTTTGAAGTGGTTTGAGCTTGGTCTCTCTTGTGCTGTAGTTGAGAAGGATACTATAGTTGAGGGCTGATGAGAGCGGGTGAAACATCGCATGAACATTCGGTTGTTAACTATAGAATCGATCAAGAATCGTTTGGTACCATTTGGTGACTATGTAGAGTGCCTTCTTTAGACTCGAATCTTAAGGTCTTTGGTCTTCCTCTTGCTTTCGAGACTTATTCTGAGTGGGACTCCTAATGGACTATTGAGATCATTATCTGGCAAAGATTCTGCCAATGAGCCCCCAAGAGACTCGAGGTTAGAATCAATGAGAGGGCTGCTCAAGTATAAGAAATATAAGTACCTGGTTGAAGTCATCAGGTTCCACTAATAAGCTCCCAAGAGACTCGAGGTTAGGGTCAATAAGGAGGCTGTCTTGTTGGGTAGACATTCTACTCAAGTGTAAGAAATATAAGTGCCTGATCGAAGTTATCAGGTTCTACCAATGAGTTTCAAGAGACTCGAGGTCAGGATCAATAAGGAGGCTGTCTTGTTGGGTAGACGAGATCAAGAAAAGTTAGTAAGACAGGTTCGCTAGGCCTGGTTACTTTAAGTAGTCTAGTTGTCCTAGTCTGGACTTACATCATATATCGTACTGCTTGAACAAGCCACGATGTAACTATTGGTGAGAGAGAGCAGTGTATATTACGTCAACCCCTTATTTTTGCGCTTAAGTGGCAGATAAGAAACACATAAAGGAGGCTGCAGTCCCAATGACATCCCAAACTTCTTCAAACGCCTCCTCTGCCCCTCTACAGGAGGAACATCAAGCTACTGAAACATTCATATTACATCGAGGAATCCATCCTGTTGTTTTTCTGCATAGTACTTATTTTACTTATTGTCGGGATATTTCTCGAAAGTCAGAATTAAGACACTATTGACTCTCTTTATAATACATAAAGAGTACCTTGCAGTTAACCCAAACCCTTGACTACGTGTTGACATATATTCACTCTTTCTCCTTGAGAAGCTGCGAACTCGGAAAAAAAATTATATCTCACCACCGTCCACTGTATCCGAACGCCAAGCAAACCTGCAAATGTCCGACCGATATCTGGCAAATGTCCGACTGATATCTGGCACATACAAACATCAGATGTCCTTAATACACATGTTCTCTGGCATCACTCGAATCACACAAATACCTCTTGTTCAAAGTCGCTTGTCCCTGGAGATCATCGGATAGTGATTACAAATACGCCATTATCATTCTATATAGAATATATGGTGTTATGCTGATGTAAAAATTAAACCAATGGTTGGGCAATGATCATCTCATCACCCATTCAGCACAATTGTATGACATGCAAAGATGCTGCTCAAATATCAGGTCTATGGTTGTCTAAACATTCACAAGGGATTTGCGTGGGCTAAGGGTTCAAGGTTTCATCGCGTCAGGTCAAAAATTGCGGCAATCATCAAGCCACACTGGAAATATATATGAGAGGTATCAGGCTTCTTATCACATCGTGAATGCGTTTGAATTTGCATACGTTGCGCCAATGTATTAGAGTTATTTGTACATGCAATGCATTGCACAATGATTGTTTATAATAAAATATATCGAGGTTTTATATACTGGGGATTTATTTGGAATGAAATTGTGTAGCGAAACTTAAAATCCTTCGCCAATCAAGGAACAAGCATCATTTTTTGCCGACAGTCAGATGACCATTACTTGACATGTTGCAAACGTCGATCTGGTTGCGCTTTTTCCTCCACAGTACTTACTTAGCGTTGATATTACTAATTAGTAAGCAATTCGGCAACCCGTGCTTCAGGTCAAGCACGGCGCTAGGCTACGCCCGGAGCGTCCTGGATACCTGTTTTACAGTTCTGGTAGTCTCAGCACTATATAGTCCTTGACACTGTACAATCTCTGAGAACTCCCAGTTGCTCTGGCTTGACTCCAAGATGGCCACATACTATTGAATTATGCAACTAGGCTTGTAGATAGACCTATATATTGTATGGTTATTGCTGTCACCTTTAAACCAATAATTCCACCATCCTATTGGCAAGCCTCAAAAAGCACATATCAGGCTTGTATGGCCATTTCCTTTCTTTGAATTTCCGCTTTCTACGCCGAAAGGCTGCAAGAATCGGACTAATAATACACACGGCCAAGTCACGAATGTTGGTCTCCTCATAGGTAGTCGACCAACTAACTGTGGACTTTCTCCCGGATTTTCTTATTGCTTCACCTTATACCCAAATTAATCTCTCTAATAGGGTCTGAGCTTACGTGGCTTTAGGCTGCTTAGATCGACCTCCTGTATTTTCTCTCCCTCTTCCATTTCCATTGTAGAATAAGTACTCTTTCATTTCGTATTTCTCAATCTATATCAAGGGGTAGTCTGGCTAAGTCAGGCTAGGGGACCAATGATTGATTTTCCACGCAAGTATCTCTCCGACTCGCACATCATGTAATGCTGTAGGATTATCTCATTCCAACAGTATATACCCTCCAGCTATAACAGAAATAACATCACTTTCTTACTGTTATCTATCCCCCGCCCTGTCAGATGTTTCAATATATGTAACCACTCAGAACCCCATGTTTGTACAAAAATTCGTTCTTCCTGTCCCCCATGAAACCCCAATTGAAGGCACTTCACATCAAAATCAGCAGGACTCCAAGTCAAGAGCAGCCCATCCGGAAGCACTTGATAAGTACCTCCAACTGACGCTTGCTCTCCCAGGAGCCCTCGATTTCCGCTTCTTTTCCACCTCAATTGGAACACTGGTCACAGCCACCATTCTATATATCAATGGGAAATGTAATGTACTTAATTGAGCCTTGATCTCAGGTGATTATTGAACCAGAGTAGGCGCATTGCTCCCCCGCGCAGAACCAAATATATAGCCAGGAGCCTGGTATCCTGCAGTATGTCCTAGCCTTGCTCTTGTTCCAGTTACGTTGTTTAATTCAGAGCTGTGTTGGCAGCGAACCAATTTTCAGAGCCAGGAGCTATATCGGCCCTAGCCAGTGACCGGAAGTAGGTACCCTTCAAATACCGATATTGGCAGTGGTACCCTGAGATGAGCGACCCTGTTATCCTGAAATCAATGAAAATACCTTAGCAATTGGAATTTGAATCACCCGTACTGTGCGTCTGCAGGCAGTTAATGCATTGGGCGTCGACTCCCCAAACTCTCCTTCGACACTCCTCTTCGAGGGTTCGTGCAACCAGACTATTCAACACTAAAACTTCCACTAGATTAAGTGCACACACTGCCTGTTCTTGTGAGAAATATTGACTTCGAACCTTCACATGAGTCGGGATTTTCCTCTTTCGGGGGTCTGGGCACGATACTAGGATTTTGTGATTGAGAAGTATATAACCAGTCTACTCTAGGTTAAGACAGCCAATTCAGATCCATTTAATAACAATATAACCAAAGGAAAAATCGAGAACGCAACCAGGTATGTTCCACACATATTCAGACCTTCTCCGTAGTGGTAGCGCCAGCTTTACCTGCCTCCAGCCTGTCTAACGCCCGCTCAAGTCCAACCTCAGCACGGATTGCATCCATCCTCTCCCTATCTTGCGCAGCAGTTGCCCCACTGGCAGCCGGTGCTGCCCCAAAAATAACGTCCATCTCTTCCAAAGTCAGCTGCTTAGTCTCCGGAACAAAGAAATGAATGAAGACGGCTCCTGTCATTGTGACAGAACCAAAGAAGGCATAAGTACCCCACCCTAATGTTGACAGCATTTCCGGAGTCACCTGACCGATGATGAAGTTGGTCATCCAGTTACTAGATGCTCCCAATGCAATACCCTTCGCACGGACACTCATGGGCCAGATTTCGGCTATCAGAATCCAGGCACAAGGTCCCCAGGAGTATCCAAAGTGGACGACGAAAAGCCAAACCATAGAGACGGCAGCCCAGCCACTTGCCTGATGAGTAGGCCATTGGTTGGCGTTCTTGGCCATCAAAACTGCAATGGCGAAATGGCAGAGAGCCATACCAATGGCACCAGAAACCAAGACCGGCTTTCGTCCAAGGGCATCAATCCACAAGACAGCAGGAATTGTGGCGACAAACATTGCCATACCAACAACGCCGGTAGCGAGAAGGGAAACGGTTGAGCTTCTGAGCCCAAGCTGGTTGAAAATTGAGGGTGCATAGTAGAGGACTGCATTGATCCCCGTGAACTGCTGGAAGAACATAGTCACCGTGGCTACCATAACTCGCTTCCCCAACGCCCAGGACTTGAACAAACTGGAAAGAGACTTTGCCTCAAGAGCAATATAAGTCCCCCATCCTCCAGTCTCTCTGTTATATTGGAGGAATGCATCCGCTTCGCTGCGCTTTTCGAAGAGTGATTGGGCCTTAATTTCGAGAAATTCAATATTGACGAGCTCGTGGCTCTCGGGTAATCCCCGGAGCTTTGCAAGGACCTTGACTGCATCCGCTTCATGGCCGTGGTGAGCTAACCAACGGGGGGAGAAGGGCATAAAAATCATTCCCACACCCAAAACCAACGCAGGAAAAATCTGAAGCGCAAGGGGAACAAGCCAAGCTGCATCCGATTGAGTCTCCCCAATTCCTCCGATGTAGTTTGTGCCATAGTCGATCCAGAAACTGACCAGGATACCGAAGGTGATGGCAAGTTGTTGCAAACCAACGAGTGAACCACGTACCTCGGGAGGTGCAACCTCGGCGTTGTACATTGGGACAGTCATACTGAGGGAACCAACGCCCATACCTGTAATAAATCGCCCACCAAGAATGAATGAGGCGCCATTGCTGTTCCTTGTCGCGGACAGGCATTGGATGATGACACCGACACAGAAAATCATGACGTTGACTAGAATCGTATACTTTCGGGAGAGCTTCTCTGCAATAATCGGAGTGTAAATTGTTCCTGACCAGGCTCCCAACTCCAGAATAGCTGTCAGCCACCCTTTCTTAGTGGGATTGGTGATGTGATCGCCGAGATGTCGGCCGAAGGAGTGCATGGCAAGAACACCACCAAAAACACCCTGGTTGTACCCATATAGAAGACCTCCAATACAAGCAAATAGTGCGATACCGAAGACTCTGGCATTCTGAATGAGACCTCGGGGCCCCGATGGACCCGAGAGTGCTTTGCGGCGTGCCGACATGGCGGCATCGCCTGCCTCACCGGAAGAAACTGGACCACCCATTGCTAGTGTGGAGAAAAAGGCTTAATTCACGTGGAGGTTAGAGAAAACGTGGGTTTTTTTGCTTCAGCAGGAGATGGGGACACAGTGTGGTATATATATGCTCTAGGCACAGAATGTGAGTCGCCCAATTGCAGCGTGGATCCGGAGTCGTGAAGACCTCCTGACCCTCGACCTCCGCTGGCATCCAACTGGGCTTGTGAGTTAGACATGGTTCCACCCGTATTGGTGTTAGCTACCCCAAGTCCGCACGGTGCCCATCAAGGGTGTCGTGGGGCTAAATTTCTTATCATAACAGCTTTATCAAGTCCGCCAAAAGATGGCAAACTGGATAATTTACTGACTAGACTAGTTATGTGGTGGAAACTCGGTGCTCACTTTACCCGCTGTGATCAGACCGTCGACCTCAGCGCCGGCATGGCCACATAAAACTTGTACAGGGAAATAAACGTTCCATGAATTAATTGGGATTTGACCCATAATAGTGCCTCCAGACGCGGAATATCGGAGAAAGCAAAATTGCCTCGACTCGGGGGGGTTACTAAGCTCGCAAAACGGGTACCCCACGAACTCGGTCCGGGGACCCCAACCAGGCTGCGGTAATTGCAGCTGCAGAGAACAATCTCGGGCTCTGTAATCCAAACCCACGGTGCTTTCGTAGCCGCACATCGGGCCAGGGGCGTTTTGCAAGCTCCCCAAGCCTTCCATTAGCCATCGAGGTGTCTCGGTCCTGCTCAAAAGCAAGGTTTTCAAAGATTTTCATGAATGACTTTCCTGTATTGATTTCTCGTCATGGTCAGTGACTGTTATTGCTCTGTCGCATTACCAGATTATTTTCATACGGAATCCGAGTCAACGCCCTGACAATAAATGATTTACCCCAAAGCCAACCCAGAAAATCAAATAAACTCAAAATTTCAGTACCGGAATAACCCAACAGGTACGATGCATCTTTTTTACAAATTTGGTGCAATCTCTTGGTCACGTGTTTTACCTTATAGGCTTATATAGCGCAGTAGACGAATGGACGTCATAGCCGCCCACGATACGCACTAATGATACATATATCAGAAACCTTACTTATACGACAACTACGAGTCCAGATTTGTGCTGCCCCATCTGTCTTCGGAATGAGGTTTTTTGACCTAGTCTTGTTTCGACCTCGGTTGTGGGTTACGTATATATGTATATGCAAATTAAAGAATAACGGTGTAGGTACACTTTCCTGACAGACCCGGAGAGATCCGGAGGCTCAACATAAGCCAGCAGAGCGAAATCACTAGATAGGCAGTGATTTCATGTATGAGCTATTAATGTTGATGCAGCAAACATTATATTACTTTTCCCATTCACCGGGGAATTCGAGTAATATATGTTCACAAACAGGTCGGCCCCTTCACGAGTTCCTAGGTCTGGGGACTATGCATAGTCTATATATCGCCATCGGCCTTCCAGGAGCAATTGCGAATATTACAAATTTTAGCAATGCGAACTGTGTACTTTGTCATCAGAAATATACATAATAAATCGAGTGCCGTACCAAAGAGGCGATTTCACACCAACAAAGGAGTTGCGCTAGCCTCTACCAGTAACTACTAGCGAAAGCGAGTCATCACTACCCTTGTGTGTATATAGGTAATTATAAACGAGTGTGGGGGGGTATATTAGGCAGTGTACACAACTATGCGCCAAGAACTTATAGACCACGTGACTAAGATTACCCTGAAGCACAATATCCAAACTAGATCGGAGGATATAAGAGCTTTAGGGTCGCGTAATTAGACAGGGAGTGCATAGAGCAGGTCTACTGTAGGAGGCGCTAGGAGGTATAGCTATAGGTTGTGTAGCAAAAGCCTACCCTTAGGAGTATGTGAGCAATGTATGAGCGTGACTAGAGCTCAAATATAGGGGTGTCATTAGAAGGTAAGTCTATAGGGTCGCGTAGTGTGTGATGACTGGCTGCCGGCGGTGATGCTGGCGACAGCGATAAGGTAGAGCAAGGAGCATGGCAATATCCGATATCGTGGTATCACACAATGCAGAGTCAAGGGAACGGTGATATCGATGTATCCATTGTATCGCACAATGCAGGTGCAAAGGGCAAGGAGAAGCAGGATATCGTTCAATGCAGATCGAGCTATCAATCAATGCAGATGGAAGGGCAAGGTGATACAAGGGCCGCAAGGCGGTATGGCGTACTTATCACACAATGCAGAGGCAAGGTCGTGCCAGGAGGTAAGAGGCGTACCGGAGCGGTCAAGGTGGACAAGACTTGGGTGTTCTCGTGCCCAGACCGATTTATTTTTGTGTGGTAGAAAATCGACTTGGGTAAGACTAGAGCCTATACAAGTTCAGGGGTAGAGCGGGGTAGTCTGAGAACTCCTATCAAATCGTGGCTACCAGGATACGGTTGGCAGCCATGTGAATTGACCGGAGGTCATCTTGTGGCTATACGATGGAATATATCATGGTGTAGCTATAGAGTAGAATGTAAACGACCACACGATAGCAAGGCCAGGATTCGGGGTCTCCTATCAATTCGGGGTACCGGGGCGTTGCCGATGGCCATGCTAAGTGATTCAGAGATCAAGGCTGGCAGGGTGGAATATAATCCACAGTGAACCTCAAGGACGAGGTGGAGCCGCACGTGCACATAGATTGGCGGGTAGGTGGTCGCATAATAGAGAGCCGGGACTGGAGGGTTTATCGAGGTTGGCAGGGCTGGTGGAGCTATCGAGCGCTGGAGAGCTGGGGGCACAGGTTCATAACAGCCCATGGATGAGCTCCAGCGGGCCCAGGCCTAGGTCACGTCGCCAGTCGAGGTAAAAGTCCATCATTGGGAATAATAATGGTGCTGTGGTCGTGAAAGCTCATCATCAGGAGTTTTTTTTTTTTTTGAGTCTATACGCCGGAGTAATGATAGGGTCACGTAGATTCCATGTATCGATCGCTGGAGGCTATAGCTAGAGCTAGGAGGGTTCATATGTAACACGTAGAGAAATGAGAACATAGTTACCAGTATTGGTGTACATCTTTTTCTTTTTTGAAGTCCTTTAACATACCACACCATCCTCCACTACCAAGGCTTTATACTCTAGGGTGAATTGCGATTAATGATTCTTTAAAAAAAAACTTTTAAAAAACCACGAAGGCCCATTCAGGCTAGTCTCAGTATGAATTTCACTGACTAAGCATGGGGAAACCTCGGGTGTATAGTATATATGGCCTCATAGCCTAAGGCTGTTCTCGTACCCGCGACTTCCGCCAAGATCAGGCTACAGTCGCGGATACGAGAGCAGCCTAAGACTCCCTTCGGGGGAAAGGTGTATAGACTAAAGGAAAAAGATAAAAAATTGTCACACTCGGGTTACATTACCTAGGTACCGTAGTTCGATGCTTAACGCGGGGGTTTTTTTTTTTTTTTTTTTGACTTGTACTCTTCGTCTGTATATATGGAATAATCCCAGCCTTAGACTCTGAGACGGCGACGTAAGGACTGGTTACTGGTACTCCCAGACTAGCAAATTCTCCAAGCTACATGCACAACAATATTGCGTATGTACCCCATAATTCGTCGGAAAATGCGACGCCGCTTAGTGAATACCAATCTTGGATGAGTTCAAGGGACATATCACCAGACACAAATCTCATCATGCGTAAGTTTGGGGGGTGTTACTACAAACCAATAACAATATATTGTCTATTACATGTACCATATATTATATGTACCTGGTAACCAAACCACATCGGCTCAAAAATATGATTACCCACAGGGCCTCGCCTTCGAGATAGGCACAGTGCGGAGTTACATGTTAACATTCAAATACTCCTCACTTCCGAGATGTGATCATTCCGCGCATGCGCCGAATTACCGAAAGTGCGAATTATGTGTGGGTTCTCCTTCAGCGTTGCTGACATGCATACAGTGTACCAGGCTTCCGAGTATGAGATAGATGTATGGATTACTTCTAGAAGACGCCCAGCAATAATCGATGACGTTTTACATATTCGTATTTCTGAGTACGTTCCCGGCATGCTTCACACTCACCGGGATAGAAGAGTAGGTAATTAACAATGCAAGATTATAATATTATAATCAAAAAAAAAGTCGTTTCAATATTTGCTGTTGAATCCAATGAGAAAAAAAGCCAACGATTCAGACCAAGGATCTATCGTAAACAGACATAAAAAAATAGGGGGTATAATTCATAACAAACTGTACTGGTCATGACATAGTCTATTTATAACACCTAAAAAAAGGAACGCCCAATCGCAACGCCCCTCATGTCGGTGAGTTGGTGATACATAAATAAAAAAAAACGGCGCGCACAAGAAGTGACTATCTTGCCACATCGGAACGTTTGGGGGATCGTGGCTCATGGCCATCATGTGTGATAGCGTGCACGTATCCGTTAGCTCCCGCGACCTGTACTGAGTACGACGGTCCGTTATATGCAGTATTATTATACAGATTTTGCGTGCGATCAATGCTTGAAGTTGGGCTGGGGCCATGCAATGATGAGGTGACCTCTGTGACAACGCTGATGCCTACTATATTATTCTCCTTACCCGTTTGGGGTTCAATAATATGCTCTTCGCTGTCCCCGTGACCAAGTGTAGTCAAGCCTGGAATTGAAAGTGGGTTGGCCTTCTTCCTAAGTGGTTTCGAGGGTTTGTCGCGTTCGCTGAGCTCCACTTCTGCTCCACTACTGACGCCTGAGCGCCTGCTGGAGCTGACTTTGGGGGGGCTGATGGTGTCCCTCGCCTTCTTGATGAGTCGTAAAAAGAGCGGGTATATCATGGGGACATTGCCTATGATGACAGCAACGAATGTCTCTCGGCACGCCCAGCTTCCAGCTTGCTGGGCACCTGTGATAGGACTCTGTGTTTCTGACTGTCAATATCCCTGGATATATACCTGCTTAATATGCTTATGCGTGATACGTACGGTGACAATCAAGTAGCAACGAAGGATACTACACAACATAATAAATACACCACCGCTAAACATACAAAGCAGCAGAGCTTTACGTTTGGGAGTCAGATTCGCACGCCAGAGGAGCTAAAAGTGCCAATAACGTTAGCAAGGATGCAATATCTAAACCCGCCTATTTATGCATAACTGATTGACATGGAGATAACCCACCGGCATCGGGATTGTCATCAGATAGAGATCTGTGACAAGATTAAACACCACGGGAACGTAAACGTTGATCCGGGAAACTGCAGGATGGCAATGGTCTGTGCCAATTGTGGTTTGTTAGCATACAATCGAGCCACATGGGGAGGCCTGAACTGGCTGAGACTTACTGCCTGGGTCTGGATATATTTGCCAATTCTTGTGGAATGGATGGCATCCTAACATGACCGATAAGATAACGACAACATACGTTACCCCAATTGCAAAATATGCAACTCGCACACGCCCTCTCATAACAGTAAGACCGTTTCTGTGTACCCATATCAAACGTTAGTTGCATGTTACTAGTTGCCTGCATAAGAGAAATTGATGACACACGTGAGGCGTGAGTAAAATACAGCCATGCATAGCTTCAAGAGCCACAAAGCAGTACTCCAGAGCGACCACCCAATAAGCTGAATCTTTGACCCGCCAACCCGCCATTCCCACTCTTGCGAATCTGGAACTAAAGCAGCTCGTTGTTCGTCCGTCATTCCATTATTTGCCATTCCCCGAGAAAGGGCTCCAACACTGTATCCTGCACCTGTTTCGAGGCCGTATACCATCTAGCCATTCGTATGTTAGCCGGTATGAACGATAAACCACAGGAAAATCGAACGGGAGCAGTGAATCTACCTACACATGCTACTATCATGAGATAGTCATCCACCTGGAATTCCCGTATACCAACTGTTGACCACCTGGCATACGTCCGTATCCCAACCACCGTAGCTGATATGCCCCACAGCGTGAACACTTCAATCGTAAATGGATCCATTGTCCAATCTGGCGGGAATTGGGGGCTTGTTGCCCCTTGATGAGAAACCGTTGAAGTATCCCCAGTTTGAAAAATCCCACCTGACTGGGTGGAATATTGTGCGAGATACCACTAATTGAGGACGATATCACTATGTAACACCCCAATACGCATCTGCTGCGGAGGGTGCCTAGCTTTATTCTGAACGACGCCGCTGTCTGAGCTCAAGAGATCATCGCATGTATCAAAGCGGATCAAGCATATATATGGATCAGATACATTCCTACCTAGTATTCTATGCGCCCAGAAAGGCTGCCTATCTCTGACCAGGATGCATCCTTTTTGAAAGGGGCAGACAGGCTTTACATAGCGCAGCAACAACCTACCATTCAACATCCAAGACTGTATCCAACTTGTTGTTTGTAATTGGATTTGCATATGTGAAGGCAATAGCCAT
>Ga0307514_10001010_pt1 | contig 41274 bp, 39 predicted proteins | sample 16_EM_MG_FD_203088 | JGI IMG/M metagenome (GOLD analysis project Ga0307514, IMG submission 203088) | Populus trichocarpa ectomycorrhiza microbial communities from riparian zone in the Pacific Northwest, United States - 16_EM | ecosystem: Host-associated > Plants > Roots > Unclassified | place...
CCCATGCTTCACCAACCCATTGAGTCATCAATATCCGACGCTCTAATGCTGAATACTTCTGAGCAGACTATTCAAGCATATAGTCAATATAATATACTGCATTATCCCATACTTATCATTAATTCTGGACTCACTATAGCTGAACATAGCGACAGCTGAATAAAGTGATATTTGCCATAGCTGAACTCCACAGTCGAGGTTGCCATCACTATACAGTCTTATACACAGTGTATTGCTCGGGTTGTAACCCCGAAATCTCCACCAACGTCTTATTCGCTAATACTTCCTTACCAGGTTATACAGTCTTACTCGCCAATTTCTACGGTATGCACTGTATATACTGTACCACCGGAATCCCGTGTAATATTACTGGGCTATGAGAGATAAAGTATATTGAGCGAGCGTTGCTAGAAGTTATATCCTTCGTCCGTTGTCACCACTTGCCATTTTCGTACTCCCTGTCTCTCCAATTTCTTTTTTCACGGCTTGCCATTCTTGGTCAACTGATCGCAATCCTTGTACAGCGAGAGTATTCCCTACATCCCAGCACCCCGCAGTTGGCACAAAACCCCACCAATAGGTATTAAGTATGCAGATATTGTGTATCCCTAAGCTTCGTTCTGCTAGTCTCAATCGAGTAACATTGCTGGACGCTATGTATGAGTCAGGAAGAAATAAAGCAATTACAGAAGTAATTTTTGGATCTGGAGAAGGGAGGTATTTGAAGGATGGAGAGTGAAGAGCTTTGGATAGAGATAGAGGATCGATATCCTAGAAGGCGAGGAGAGACTGCCGGGAGTTGGCAGGAAGCAGGTCCCAAAAACAGAGACTAGGTACCAAAAAATTGCTGGGCACTACGAGATTGTCAACTGAGGGATAAAGTATCTATTTCCTTTGCTATATATCAATGCACAAGACTACTTGAATGTTGAATTGTTTGTTTTGGATAGGTCCCAGCCAAGTAGTTTTCAGTGTCTCCAGTAAACAGATGAGGAAATCACCGCATGGCCAGTCGCCCCGTATGCGTGAGAATTCACATTCTTGAGCTCCTGTACTGGTGTAGTGATACTTGAGTACTTGAGAAGGTGGTAAAGTAGTACGTATGTATAGTATGTACACATACATATGAAGGAGCTTGCCTGCTTAGGACTACAAAGCGATTAAAGCAGAACAACTGCGTTATTTTAGCTAATGATCGACCCACATGATCTGCCAGGCATTATGTGGAGGATGAAGGCCCATATTCTTGTCCAATAATAATGAGTACGTATGTACCTACGTTTAGTTGGATCAAAGAGTAGTACAGATACTTAAGGAGGTATACAACTTGCAATTGGTGTAATATAGCTGGAGGAATATGACTTATGGCTACTCTATCCAATGCGAATGCCTGGGCAAACCTTTCTATCGCAAGAACCTGCGTATAGTAAATACTTGCCCAGCTATCAGGTACATCTACGGGTAAATCTCGAGTCTTTATTGCCCAAGCACACCAGCCCTAAGGCCACCCGCCCACATGCATAGTACTGTTACGCATGTTTTACAACTGGTCAATACAAATATGCCCAGTCACCACCACCCCCAATGGCAAACAAAGTGTAGAGGTAAATCGGCACGGATGGGGGGATTATATACTCACTGTGTCTTCTCTCTTTCTCAAAAAGCTAAGGTGATTGATGTTCTTGGGGTTGAGCTACCAGTACTGTACAGTAGGTACATATATGACAGTAAGGTTAGAAACACCCCTTACTGTAGGTAGAAGCTTACAGATTCCCCCACACTGCGCTAAACCAGACTGTACCTAGGCAATATGTAGTACTAGTGCAGTATGAAGTCAACGCTATCCCAGTTCAGGCAGCGGCTGCTTACTCCCCCTTGATCAGGCCCCCATCGTCGTTGTATACCTTGGCATGGTGTGCGGATACTTTGTTCTCACGTCTCCCTATCTATGACTCTGCCTTTGGTACCCACTGACTGGACTATACCGGTACCTGGACCTTGTATGGAATGAGCCGACTCCTATGAACTCCTGCTTTGCTTCGAGTGCTTTGCTTCGAGTCGGGCGAGCGCTGCAGCACCCACTCTAAACTGAAGACTGGCACTCGGACCCCGCATATCATTTGTTTCCCTTGATTTTGAGGGGAGGGAGGGAATAATCCAGCCAACACTACTTAGTTAAGTAGCTTCCACATAAATGCTAGTCCTCTTATCTTGCCATAAAACCCCACTGGCCTTCCACCCTCTTCGTTTCTCCTTCCATACACAAATATCTCGCTTTCTGGCGCAAACCACAATCGCCTTCCCTACACCCACTCCTCTCCATTCGCAACTCTAAACTACCTACCTACACTATACCCCAACTACCTATTGCTCTTGTTCCACCACAGTTTACTTGGTCGTTTATCAACATTAGGCCTGCACCAACACACCCGCCCCGCAAATCAATCAAGCCTTTGTGCGTTTGACAGTCTCGTTTTCACGGCTTGAGGGATAAGCAACACATCGATCTGCAATACAGAGAGGGAGGCTGTGAAGGGCCTGGATTACAGTGAGCCTCCCACTTTCGAATGTTCTCGTAGACTGTCACTCACAAAACCATTTGATAGAGAAACAACAAAAGAAAACTCTCAATATCACCAATCAAAAACAGATTCCAATCAAAGAAAAATCTGCCCACCCACCCCAGGCCCCGTTTCTACATAATAAATAGCCATTCTGCCCATGCTGGTTGCATACCTCATCTTCTTTTAGCCACAAACCTTCTAAGACTGCAGACATGAGTTCAAAGCGTGGTAAGGGCAAGAAATCGTTCTCTCCTGGAGAAGATACCAGCACCTTGCCTCAACGGAAGACGCCATCGCCTCCAGCGATTCCGCTTAACAGACCAGGGCCCATAGTGCGTGCCCGTCATCACCCAAAGCCGCTAGAGCAGTCGTCCGCAGAAGAGGAGCCCAGGCCTCAGCAGCTGCAATCACAACAAATAGAACACAGACAAATGCTACCGCACCATGAAGAGCAGGAACAGCCGCAGAGGCAACTACAGAGACAGCAGCAGAAGCAAAAGCAGAAGCAGCAACTACCACAACAGCAGCAGCAAATGAGAACTGCGCAACAGCCAGTTGATCCACCGCCGTCTATAGCACCACCGGCGCAGGCTCGGCCAGTTTTCAGCCAAAATACCCCGACTTTTATAGCCGCCCCATCAAAAGCCATGAGAGGCCCCCGCCTATCATCCAACAATGACGAGCTCAGTATCAAAGTCAAAGGGATCCCACGAGACTGGGCACTTCGTGATATGTACCGCGCTTTCGAAAAGTATGGCACAATAATTTTTATAGATTTTTTTGATGATACAGCTGGCAACCGAGATGGAAGCGGTAGAATCAAGTTTAGGTATGGGAATCCGTTCCATTACTGTTCCCTTGACTAACGGAGAGTAGCCCTGTACCAGCCACCAGATTCTGGGACAAATGGCCATTTGAGGTGGAATGGCGTGGGCGTTCTATCAGACTAGGCCTTCAAGCGGAAGAGAATAGGCCGCCACGTACCGTGGTTAGTCCGGTAGATGTGGAAAGGATTTATCCCGAGAGTTTTGTAAGTTACCGTGCAACTTCTATCGCAAGTGCTTGCTAATGTTAGCTAGACTTATGCGGCGGACACGCTCGATTTTGGGATCATGCACTCGGAGAATCAGGTGCTGAGTATGTACCGTACACAAAATGGAGTAAAGGTCCGCTTTACTGTCAATCTCATTAAAAGGCATATCGACGTTGTCTTTAAACATGCCTTCAAGGTGCCCCCTCTGGAGGACACCGCCTACAGGAGTCTATTTGCCAAATGGAAGACAACTGTCCAAGAGCAGAAGAATGGGGAGAATCAGCAAACTAGTCAGGGCTTTGGAGGTTCAGCGGATACAGACGTCGAGAAGGGCGAGTCTTCCCAAGCCGATGATGATCCATTCAAGGAATGGGAAAGAGATGAAACATATAGGTTTCAGCTCAAGTTCGAGCATCTTGGATCGATTTTAGAACAGCCTACTGGGGATGAAAACACTCGCGCATTCGTATTCTCACTCACGGACCGTTTTCCTCCAGAGTTCTATAGAAGATTGCATGCAATAGAGAAGTCACTCAGTGATGATCCAAAAGAGCGTACCTGGACTGAGTGGGACGCGTGGTTCCGACAAACCTCAATTACATATCACGAGGAATGCACGCAAATTCTCCCGACGACATTGCGCCAACCATATGCGACAATTGACATTGGTACGTTCGTTATCAGGCCTCCCGTTCATATAAACTAACGGTTTTTCCTTAGGTCGCTGGACTACTTATAGGATTTCCTTCAAGCTCGGGAACCAACGGTATCCCTTGGATAACATGTTAAATGCCCTGAAGGATTGGAATATTGAAACCCGCCTGGTTGAAGAGCTGAAGCTGATCAAAGATGCCGCACCACCAGTCTGGGAGATCATTGATGCGCCGCACGCTGCTAAGACTCTTGCTGAGGAGCTTGACCATAAGCAATATCTTTCGTTCCCTTTACGCTACCAGTTGGAGGCCGTGATTTCGTACGGATGGTTGAGTGAGTATAATTTGGATATGAAATTTATTCAGCGCTTGATAAGCATACCTGAGCCCCGGGCTCTTGCTCTTCTAGAGCATGTCTTCGACCGCAAGGAGAGAATTTATCGGCCACTCGAGATATTTGACTGGACCCGGGTCAAATCCAACGTCACAGGGCAGAAAATCGAAGACTACTGCGTGTTTCTGAGAAAAGCGACTATCACACCTACTACCATCCGCTTCACCTCACCAAGTGTAGAGTACTCCAATCGTATACTTCGTAATTGGAGAGAACATGCAGACAAGTTTCTGCGTGTTCAGTTTACAGATGAAACCCAAAGCAGCAAACTCCGATTCCACAAAGGCGCATCCAATGATAATATCTTCACTCGTGTTCACAATACTCTCACCAATGGGATCAACATTGGTGATCGACATTACGAGTTCCTAGCATTTGGAAGTTCACAATTTCGGGAACATGGAGCATACATGTTTGCTTCTGATAATGACATCAAAGCCTCTGCTATTCGAAAACGGATGGGAGATTTTGCGGGGATTAAAGTAGTCGGAAAATACTGTGCCCGGCTCGGGCAGTGTTTTTGTAAGTTGTAACTTCCTCTTTTTGAAAAACTAATGGTTCGCTCTGTTAATTTATTTCCCAAGCTGCCACACGGGCTATCACAGGAGTTAAAGTCAAGATAGGTTATGCGGTTGATATAATACGAAATGGCAGAAATTTCACTGATGGTGTGGGTCAAATGTCGCCATTTCTCGCTTCGATGATCTCCCATGATCTCAAGCTACCTGGGAGTGAACCACCTTCTGCATTCCAATTTCGCCTTGGAGGGTGTAAGGGAGTGCTGGCAGTTTCCCGTGAGCTCCAAGGTAACGACATACTCATCCGCCCCAGTCAGGAGAAGTTCTCTGCCGAACACAAAGGCCTCGAGGTCATCCGGCCTGCTACCTTTGCCAGCGCTTCCTTGAACAGGCAACTTATCTTGGTTCTTACCGCGTTGGAGGTACCTGGCAACTACTTCGAGGATATGTTACGCAGCCAACTGGAAGGCATGAGAGCTGCTATGACTGACAGCCAGGCAGCCCTCGATAATCTAACAAAAAATATTGACGAAAATCATATGAGTTTAGCAATAGCGAGCATGATCAATGATGGATTCATGAAATCCAGGGAGCCATTCTTGATGACTCTATTGCAGCTATGGAGAGCGTTTCAGAACAAGAACCTCAAAGAGAAAACGAAAATCTCGGTGGAGAAAGGAGCCTTTCTCTTGGGGGTCGTTGATGAAACTGGGCTTTTGAAAGGTCATTTCGACACCAAAGAAAAGCAAACCGATGAGGAGAAGCTTAAGAACCTTCCCCAGGTCTTTTGCCAGGTGTCGGAGCCCAAAACGCCAGGAAAGTATGTCGTGCGAAAAGGGCGTTGCATAATTGCACGAAATCCATCACTTCACCCTGGCGATGTCCGCGTCGTAAATGCAGTTGATATCCCTAAACTCCATCATCTGAAAGATGTTCTGGTTTTACCCCAGACTGGAGACAAAGACCTAGCAGGGATGTGCTCAGGAGGAGATTTGGATGGGGACGACTATTTTATTTCATGGGACGAACGCCTTATCCCGCCAGTCATCAACTATGAACCCATGGATTACACCGCACCACCTCCAACAGAGCTCGAGCGCCCTATTGAGACTAAAGATATGATCTCCTTTTTTGTCACGTACATGAAGAATGACCGCCTGGGTCATATAGCCAATACTCACGTAGCTTGGGGAGATAAACAGGATTCGGGAGTGCTTGACCACCGATGTGAGTTGCCTTTGTTATACTGCCTTATAGAGTAATTGCTGATAGTATTCCTTACAGGTATTGAGTTGGCACAATTACACTCAACTGCGGTTGATTATCCCAAGACTGGATTGCCTGCTATAATGCCCCGGCGTCTCAAGCCCAGAGAGTACCCACATTTTATGAATAAAGAACGTGAGAAAACGTACAAGTCGAAAAAGATTCTTGGGAGACTATATGACCAAGTTGAGAGAGTGGATTTTCTGCCAACATACAACACCAACTTTGACGAGAGGATTTTGAGCAACTCCGGCTACATTGTCAGTGAGCGACTCCTCCGATCTGCAAAGGCGTTAAAAGCAGAGTATGATGTTGCCATGAAACGGGTAATGGGGCAGTACGACATCAAGACTGAATTTGAAATATTCACCACGTTTGTCCTGAAGTACAAGGGCTGCAGCAACAGTTACAATTTCCATGAAGAGTTGGGAAGGCTGCAGAAGTCCTTGTGTGACCGTTTCCAAAAAATTGTGTATGAAAGGGTAGGAGGGAAGCACAAGCCAGCACTGGCGAGCTATGTTGTGGCAATGTACAAGATTACACACCAGGAGATGACGGTTGCTCTCAGGCATCCTGATGCACATAAACACAAACAAGACCCCTCAAAGATGCCGATGATGTCCTTTCCATGGATCTTCAAGGAAATTCTTGGAGTCCTTGCAAAAGGTGGTGCTCCTTACAACGGAAAGGTGGACTATGATCCCCCAACTTATGGTCCAGGTGGCAAAGAGAGGGAGAGAATAGAAGATCTACCCCAGCTGGACTACTATGACGAACTGCCTGGACTTAGTCCTGGGGTTATTGACGAGACATCCTCTGGTCATGATACCTCTGGTCATGATACCTCCCAAAGTGAAGGCGAGCTCTAAATTATCCTTCGCTGAAATCCCCCCGCTCTTGTTTCTTTCTCCTTCTGCTCCTCCTTTCTTACCCTCCCTTGTCACCTAAGCAAATGTCATTTCTTTTTCTCTCTTTGTGTGCGTAACGAGGTCTTGTTGATGTGAACTTGTGAAGATTGAAGGATGCCCTTGGGAGAGAGCTGGTTGCTGCATATTGTTTTTTCCTTACTCTTCTGTTTTGACATTATATTCCCCAGTTAGCTTAACGACCTTTGCTACCCCTTTGCTTTCAAATATTTAAAATAAAACTCATAAAACCCATAGAATCAGACCCATACTCTCAGAGATCACCCTGTTCCATGTGGCTTGGCACAGGCAAAACTGCTGGTGTCGTGTGATATTCGATGCAATCGCGGGAAGGAAGTAGGTACCTAGTGCGCGTCGAACGGAGTTTGAACCACATCCTCATGAACACCGTTAACTGCAACTCCACGCGCAAGCTACGGTATTCAAGCCGTCGAGTAGAAAAGGCCGTAGGTACTACCAATTGCAACAGCGACCCCTGAGTACGTTTGTGCTGTTGAGATACACTAGATCTTTCCGCACTAGAGTGCTGCCGACCCGTATAACCCTAACACCACACCTAACACCACATCGCCCATAGTTACACCACATTTGCTTTACATCCTCTTGCTTGCATAGTCAAATCTCCAACATACTGGTAACGCGGATACAAAACCTACATACCAGCCTCAATACCCACTTACCCAGTCAGTGGTCGTGTATCAATGCTTCCTGCCAACCAGAGAGAAAGACTTCCGTCAAGCATGGCTGTTCCTCAGAGGATCGCAAGGCAAGAGTCGAGAAATCTAAATGCACATACTACTACACAGCCAACACACATGCACAACCCACATGCACAGACACAGCATATGGCGGAGCAGGGGAGGGCGGGAAGTAGAAGGCAGCAGGGGCTGCAGGCGGGGATTGACTACGGGGCACAAGTTGCCAGAGATAGAGGAGAAGGTGAGAGGGAAAGGGAGAGGAAGGGAGAACGAGAGAAGGAGAAGGAGAGGGAGCGGGAGGTCAAATATGTGGTGTATCTGAAGTTACCGTTTGCGAGGGGAGGGTTTGTGGACCCGCCGCAGGTATGTGGGATTTCTTACACTTCAGGGAGGAGGACTAGTGATTGGAGAGGTTGGGTTGTTGAGTAATCAGCAACTCCTAGACCCTCCCCAAAAATAGTGAGGAACGTAAATAACATTGGGGAAATAATAAACCAGCTGAGTGCTGAATGGAGATGCTAATTTAAAGAATTTTACTTTCTTATAGGTTGATTGGGACGGTAACAAAGAGCGTGTCCTATGGAGGATATTGTCGAGGACGACACGAAATCAGGGCATTGATTGTGAGTTGACTTTCTCGCGGCAAATAAGCCGCAAGCAGTAACCTATTCAGTCCTAACCACTGCTCTCATCGTCGCAGGGAATCATCTGTAAGTCATTACACGTCAATATAAAAGTGGCAGAGATCTTAGATGTTTTGCAGTGCCCAGCAATTCCAAGTTTCTCGCGCATTCCTGCTGCAACAAGCTGCATGGCTGTATGAGCGAGAGCTGTCACAAGTTAGGGCCCAGATGCGGAAAGGGATGGGCGGTGCGACTGTCGCACCTGCCTCTAATATTTCAACACCTAGTGGTACGGCTGGTGGCGCATCTCCGCGGCCCCAGAGTCCGGCCCCTATGGCCATGGGGATAGCTGGAGGTACGAGGATGGCGAGGACAGGAAGTAGTGGCAGTTACGGTATCTTCCGTCCCGCTGGCTCCTTCAAAATCTGGGGACAACCCACTTACACAAGCTCTCCAATGGGGCTAGAACCGCCAAAAACTTATTCCCAATTCTCACTTCGTGGTCCTGCGGCCACAGCGATGATACAAGGTACACATACACCTGTTGGTACCAGGCCCACTGGACCGGTAACCTCAGGTCGACGTATGAGACCCCCTGTACTTGCTTGCAGTATTTCGTACCTTGCTGATCTTAAGTGACAACGACAACTACAGCGATGGCGCAGCCAATGTCTCGAACCCCTTCCACACAAACCGCACGCCCAACTTCGCAGGCATCATTTCAACCGCCGGCTAGGTTCGCAAACCCCATATCGCATCAACCACAGCAACAGCCTCAGTACGATCTTCGAAATTCGACTACAGTCCCAGCAGCAGGGAGAATATACTCTTCTGCATCCAGCTCAGGCGACGGTGACGACGATGACTCAGACTCGGATGATAGTATTATGGGGTCATTAAAGCGTAAAGGTAAAACGACTGGCGGCGGGTTGTTTGGTGAAGATGAGGATGCAGAGGAAGAGGAGATTTACCTGCCTTTCTCGAGGGCTAGGATAGACTCTTCGGTGAGCATGGATGAAGACGAGCTCGGGGCAGCGACTTTGCGTGGAGTGAAGAAGAGGAGAAGTTTAGGGGGTGCAGGAGGAGGGGGAACAGAAACAGCGAAGCAGGATACAGGGGAGAGAGCACGAGCGAATCCAAGAAGACATCCCAGTGAAGCGAGTTCCACGTCAACAACGAGGCAAGGACATGGCGGGTCAAACGCCGTGGCACAGAGGAAGTTGACAACGAGTAGGGGTGCAGAGAGCTCCCCCAGTATGGGAAGCTCATTTAGTGATCTATCAGGTGAGTGAGTATGTGATATAGAAAGGCAGAATCCTGCTACACTTCATTATTTTCTCACTTAGTTCGGCCCGGTTGCACCAATTCCAAAAGTTGCGTGCGAATGAAAGGATATTCTGAATTGTGGGGACTTTGCAGAGTTCATGGCAGAGGGAATATGTGATATCATAAGAACTAACCTGCCTTTGTGATGTGGTAGATGCGAGTATCTCACAATCGGCTATGGAGGATGCGTATTTGAGCAATATGCGCACGGTGGGGGTTGGTAGCGTTGCTAGTAGAATTTCGGTGTTAGGATTGGGGTTAGGACGATAATCGTGGTATCCTCTGTGTCGCTGCCGAAGTTCCGGCATTGCGGGATTGGCACCTCGGGTGAAGATCGGGATTATCAGGGAATGAGAGCAATGGGACATTTGGGAGCAGTACCATGGGAAAGCCAGGCGGGTTGGGAGAGAGAGAGGTACTCGTGTCCCAAATCGGACATGCGGAGAAGCAAGCAATGTGACAACAAAGCTTCTGTTATGGTATGCGCGCACGTGGGCTTACGCACATTGCGGTTCGCTGTGTTGTCCCTGTTTTGACATCTGCCTGCTTAATGTTAAGCCCACGGAGAAAAAATATGATCGACCAAGATTCAGTGTTGCATGTTACAATTGTGAAAAGCTAAAGAAGGTACGAGCTGACGGGTATATCACATTTTATATTTCGTGCATGCTGCGGGCTCAATAATCGATCGCCTTCTTTCTTGTGGATCAAATGCCGCTTGGTGCGTCTAATTAAACTGCGTCTATTGGAGACCAATTGCTGTGGCGCCTGCAGCTGGTGGCGATACGCTTGCTGTGAGAAGTCTGCAGTCTCGGTTCGAGACCCTGAGTCTGCAAATCAGAGACCAGGACCCCTCTCGCATGGAAGCTCTCCGGAGTGACTTTATTCGCTTGGAGTGCTATGATTGGTATGCGTGCATGTACGACCACCCTGTTTCTGTACATGCCTTTGGCGAGACGCCCAGCTCCACCGTCAACACCACCCACCACCACCCCGCCACTCTACCCCCCCCCTTCCAGGTATCTACCACCATCTACAACAATCTACCACTGCTTGGCCCTCCTATCGATGTCCCTAGACAGAAAGTCATTGCTAGACGAAGGAGACGTCCAACAACTAGCCACTAACGCCTGTTAGGATGTATACGTTGACACCCGGAGCTGACGCTCAAAGGCATGCTAGAGGTTCGCCTCATACCTCTAACCTCCGCCGTAGAGCTTGAATGCTAACAGGTGTCTCAGCAGTGTAAGGGGGTATGGAATACGCACAGACTCACAGCCAGACCATAAATTTGAGGAATAAGATGGATTCTCACTGTCCCTTTGCTACCCTCGGCGTTGGCTTCCAGCTGTCTACCCGCCTGTCTGGCCACCCGGCGCTTTGACCGATCTGAGGCTGATGTTCACACGTTTCTACCTTGTCCAGCGAGGCTCATCCTGCCTTCATGTCAACGGTGCTAACAAGTGTAGTGGCCAAGAGCCGGACTCTCCAACATGGCGGCCCGGCAGTGAACTGGTCGTGCAGATCAAGTACAGACTACCCCATCAACATTCCTCATGCCGTCGAATTTGGAAGCATCTCTCCCCCGGCAGTTCTGCTTTACCCCAGTCACAGCATGCAAAGAATCAGAGCTGAGGAGCAGGTTGGAGCCCCCAGCGACAACTTCTCCCATAGCCAATTTACGCATTGCCTACTATGCCTTGGATGTATTGGGTATATAATCGGCGACTGGTAAGCAAAAGTATTCTGATATATACCGAGCAAAATTGCTTATACGAACAACGGGTTTCACCACGGTTGACGATACTTCAATCCTCCCTTGCCCCCACTATTCAATACCACGAGACAGTTTTCCATTCAGGTCCAGGCTATTCGTTCGCACGCCCCGGCACATTCGGGGCAATCCTCCCCCCCTCTAGGGAAGAACTACCGCCCGGCATCAAGATATGGAAATACCCTGCGGGGTTTACATATCGAAGGTAAACGAATTGTACTCAGGCGAAAGTGGGTGGGTAACCATAAAGAAAAACGATGTCGTATATATTCCCGACATGTGCCTACATAAGAAGCCTACCATTGCCCTACATCGGACCTCAAATGACGTGGGGTTTGTCAATCTAAGCAACTTCTGTCTATCAACGAGTGATGAGAGGGGGGTCAACACGGTTTGTAGCTCCACTCAGGGATAATGCAGATATGTACTGGTTACTGATAGGGCTTATTTGCAGGTATTTGCTCACGGAATCGCAGTCAAGGATTTTGATCATACAAAACCTGGTAATTGGCTTTCATATAACATAGGCCACCTCGTGTTACTCTCCCCGGGTCCCTGGTTGAAGGGTGTTGAGCACTGTCATGAAGTTGCAGCTGCTGAGGAGGGACCCTTTGTGAAAGTGTTTAATCTCACTACGGTGGACATCGGTTTCGTCCCGTTTAGGGACTTTCATTGGCTTCCAAATGCGGAAGTCGTAACAGAAAAAGAAATTTATTATGTGGATCAAGGGAAATACGCTGGTGAGCGCCCTATGTATTCAAAGGTTGGGGAAAAACTTGTGGTTATCTGGGCACCAAAAATGCTTGCTAGTGTGAGTAGGGACCAGATGTTCCATGGTGTCCGGGCAAGCACTGGGACAGTGGGTTGGTGGAGAGGGCTGAGGAGGATTGACAAGCATGTTCAGCAAGGTATGAGGGTGGCGGTTGAGGCGGAAGCACAGAGGAGGATGCCGGCGGGGAGCCATTTGCAGGAGTTGGTGCAGCAATGGGCTGCGTTGACTGGAGGTCTAAGAGCAGCCCAGACAGTGGGTATGCGGACACATGGAGACCTAGACCAGGGGGCACTGCCAACCTCGGCAACTGGACCTAGCATGCCATCGAATACCAATTTCGCCCACCCACTCCATGGTCAGTTGAACCAGCTTCAAATGGCTTACCTTGAGAATATCAGATCTCCCAATGTATACATGCTTACGCAGACTGCTCCTGGAATGGGGCCCCCTGGGCATCTACCAAACATGCCCAGGCCTACAGCTAGTCAGCCACTGGAGGAAGAGCTCTTCAGCCCACATGCCCCAGCACCAAAGTGGGACTGGCCACCAGGAGAAAGGAAATACAATGCTGAGGCTGATATGTGGGCCGAGAATGCCGAGGCCCATATGACCGGGGAAGAAATCGTCAAGTTCCCCTGGCGGAAGGTTCATGAATACGAAATGAACCTCGAAGTTGGCGACAAGCTGACTCTAGTGGCTAAGGCTGATTACCCGAATAGATGGGGCCTGGTAAGTCCATCTGCCATCTACAATGGGTTTTACCCATCCTCTCATTATTGCCTTGGCTAACCCCGATTTCATGGTTCTATAGAACTGCTGGTGGGGTGTACCCGCTTCTGGAGGGCAACAGGGCATGATACCTAGTCGTGTAGTTGGGGCAGTCGATAAGCTCGATGAAACCCGAGACGCCGAAATTTATGACATGGCGATTGCCCGGGGCGGGCCTTGCTCGAGACACCCAGCCCATGACCGATATCTGCGATGTTGTGTGAGCTACACTGGCCCACATCCGACATTCGAAACATGCGTCTTTAGAGATCAAGGCTACATAAGTCGGACGCATTTCTGCTGCGCCGATGACTGGACGGTCGCTGGTGAGGTATCTGACAGAGGCACCCGTGGTAGTGTTTTCCCAGGTGATATCCGTGCAGAACATCCAACTTCGACAGTGTAATCAACCCACACTTCCAATCGGCCTACCCAGATTTTCTTTTACGCATGCGATAGCTCAGGCTTTGAGGCTGATGGCGTCTTGGTGTCCTTTTCCTAGCCTCACAAGAGGTCGATAATTTACCTTCCCTATTTTTCGCTACTTCGGGGTTTCTGGTGTGTATGTTAGTCTCTTTTTTCGGCTTACGTATTGGACATTCTTTTGTTCCCATTTGCCAGCTTCTGTAACTTTTCACTCACCGTTACTCACCCCTTCTTGTCAACTGTTTAAGGGACGTTTCCTCTTACTTGAGTTGCCTGTCCCACCGGCAGTGGCTTTTTTTTTTCTGCAGGTGCCGATAGAGTTACCAAAATCTTTCATTATTGCTCCTAACAAAACAGACCAACAGGTGTCAGCTACTCCTATCTTTCACCTATCTTTTACCTCTTTCTATGCCTGGCGATTGGATTGGGTTATCTGTTGCTTTTGCCTCTACTCTGCATAGGCCCATGTTCTTTCTTTTGAAGCAGGAGGCGGGAGTGGGGGGTCTTCCAATCAATCCAATCGCTTGGGCATAGGCACGGTGGGTGATGGGGCAAGGTGGGATATGGCTGAGGTGCTGCGTTCTGCTGTCACATGAGGAATAAAATTGTTGATGCGAAATCTGAACACGACCTTAATGCCATGCCTGAGCTAAGCTGTAGTCGCTAAGCTGGGACTGAGGCCGGGTAGGGGCGTCTACGTACAAAATTGCACATTGACTCTGGTAATATCTATCTGCTCACAAGTAAGATTCATTTTTGACTGAGACTCTTGACTTGTAAGTACTTGGTACTTGGATACCGAAAGAAGTGTATATACTATATATCCAGTGTATTCAGAATAGAGATGCCCAATAAAATCCGTGTATAACGGATACCAGTCTCAAAATCTATAGAACAGTTCGCATTATACACCACTTAAAAGTACATATATTCAGGGCTAAGCCGTACCCATGGATATCTGAGTGAAGTACCCTGACTGTAGTAGTTTTGAAAATAAACCCGACTCGCAAAAGTATACAGGTGGAGTCGTGTATTCAAGTTCTGGCTATGTCTACCCCAATAGGATATTCATCCTAGGGACCAGGCTGTGTAGGTACATATGTACATACTGTATGTACGAGATGGCTGTGCATGTCATTAATCGATAATCTATCGTGTGCACTGTAAATAAGCAATTGCAAAAAGTGGAGTTGAAGTGCTTTTGTTTTGCACATACCATGCCAACGACTGGTCATATTTGAAGGCTGGAGATTTTTCCTTGTCCCTTAATTTATATATAGGTATTGTACGTTGCATTGTGCCTCAAGGACTCATATGCAAGACCCGGAACGGCCCGAAAAAAAGAAACGGCACCCTGAGAAAAAAAGGAATCTCATACCAGAACGATGATCTAGCATATAACGCAAATGTAGGCTGGTACCTCTACAGGGGGGAAAAGATTGCTTCGTGGAACTCACGTCTGGACTCAGATGAATATAGTGTTTGGAATTAAGGCGAAATGCTCCGTATATACTGTACATACTGTACATAGATAGATATAGCATATATAGCCAGTCATACTTGATATACTGTACTTATACATTTGTATGATGGCCCTATCGGCGGCGTCCACAGCAGTAGCAATTTCTACCCCTTAAGCTTGTGGCTGTGTGCCAGGTACGGACTCGAGTACGAGATCTGCCCCCTCTAAGTACACACCTCCCAACATTCGAGGCCAGTGAGCATGAAGGTAATTGTAAGCAGGCCCATGCATATTATATCCATCCCACAATTGTTACGCTGGTTCGTGATATGGACTTGTTGGTTTGCTTCCAACAGCCCCACATCAGCACATGCAGTCTAGTTAGAACTATGGTCTGCACTGTACTCAGTACATACATAGGTACAGTACATACAGTCTAGTTAGAACTATGGTCTGCACTGTACTCAGTACATACATAGGTACAGTACATACAGTCTAGTTCAAAAAGTGTCTGGGGCGCATAAAATTCTGCTAGGCTGCGAACCATATCACTGGCCATTGCCAGAATAGGTACCGTGCCCTGCTGCATGCGGCCCAGTCAAGTTTATGACACTTTCTGAACGAGATTGTATATGTTACTCACCAGTACGGTACACGGGGATCAACAGACAGCAAATGCACACACACCCTGAGGGTAATACCCAATTTCTTTTTCCTTTTTTTAAAAAAATAAAAGAAAAACAGGCCCACCTGTATCTAGGTGCTGTTGTACTCTACAGCGGTATGCCAACAAAGGGGCACCCTCAGGCCAAACCGAGACTGCATAGGGTACTGTATACATGTATGTATGTACATGTATACCACAATTACACGGCTCGGAAGTTGAGACCCACCAATGTCAGCTCATCGAACGTAAAGTCAAAGATAGGGTGAAGACGAGACGAATAAAATTTGGGAGATTGTTATTTGGTGATGATAAAGAGTAAGATGAATCTGGGTTTTCTGTGTTAGCGTCAGTCGGTTGCCGTTTGCCGTGCTTATTAAGGAGTGCTGATCAGGGTAACGTCAAAATTCAACGACCAAACGCTCACTAAATCTCACTTGTCAAGCTAGTTATCTAAAAGATCAGCAAATTAGGTCAACATGTGAAAGAAAATTAACCATAATGGCGGGTCACGGATGGGGTATATTCTCTAGTAGCAAAGGATGTATAGCTCAGATATGTTTGGCCGATACATGAGACATGAGACATGAAAGTCTTCCCCAGCAGATGATCTACAATTTCTATGATTGAAGTGAAGAAAAGTATTGGTTGACGGAAACAAGGACTAGTGACCAGTGCGGGGAGGGGGGTAATGATGTGGGGTAGGAACAGACTAGCCACCCGAAAACGGCGATTTAGGTCTCGTTATCACTACAATAATATGACGTTCATTCGTCTGACATGAAAATTAACTAGGTACTTCAAGGTTTGTAACTAGGATTCTACGTAAAGAAGGTCCGTAGTTTCCGACGACGCCGGCAAAATTGATTAAAATCTGTAAACAACGCCACCCTAAGCTTGAGAGGTTTATATAGCCTATAAAATAGAGATAGTGAAGCCTGTACTGCAAGCATTCCAATCAGGTACGTAGTGAAATGGGTAGTTAATATTTTGTAAAGTCGATGAATTTGCTCCTTCTTATTGGGCATTGCCAAATAGGTAACCTCACATATAGTTGGTTACTTAATCAAAAAAAACATGAGCATGTTCCATTAGGAGAGGAGGTTGGAATGGTAGTGGCAGTGGAGCATGCTCGGCTATTGGCGGAGATGTTTCCCTCACATACTTGTCTTTCATCCTCATTTTATATCTGTATTGTGTGTGGCCTGGGATAGGGCATTGCTTTTTTTTTTCGTTTGCTTGGCCACACTACTGGAACCACCAGTCATGCATAATAACATCACTAGATAGTAACATCGCTAATCGTAGTCTGGCCTCTCTAATCGCCCTCTTTGCACCAAGTCGGACGTTTCTTAGTCTGGTTGCACAACTAGTGGTTGGGACAACCCTCCTCCAAAGGACCTCTCATACCTACTACTTAACCAGACTAGTACTCCTAGAATTATACTTGCCAGTCACGTGTCCCTACCTAAAACTACGAATCAATCCCAATATCAGCAAACAAATATGACGCATTAGAAAGGTTCTGGTTAAAAAGGGCATGAAGGTCCCAGTATCATGTAACAAAGATCACATTTTAAGGGCCTCTTCTGGAATATCGTGTGGCTGGGCTCAATCTCTTTTGAAGAGCAATTCTGGTGGAAAGTGGCCTATTTAGGCCCGTACATCAAAGGTCTCAAAATTGTATGTCAAGAACCTGCACTTGCTGAAAAGATGAGGAGTGGGACTGACAGCAACATCTAGTATAATATACGGAGGTATATCATGACCAGAAGATTCTGGCAACCACGGTATTCTGGTAGATTCTGGCACAATTAGTGTAGTTTGGAAGCACAGAGACCATCAAACACTAGCCCTATCTACCAGTCGTATCATATGCTCTCGAGCCAGTCCTCTACACTAATGTCTACTGAGCCCAACGCACTGAGATAGTTAAACCCTTCTTTCCAGGCCTCGGCACTCTATCCAATGATTATCCCGACTGTGTTATATACCTCTGGCAGAATGGGCTATCCATGTGCCGTGTGTAATCATGGCCATGAGTTGGGTGACTACTACATTTGACTTACTTTAGCTTAGTAAGTATAATGCCCCCCAAGATGCATCGACTTCTTCTCATATCAATTGCCTAAAGTCCTCAGTATGCTGATGCCAGATTCCCAGGGATACAGTAGAAAGGCACTAGCACTCTTTGTATCTTCATACACCATATATAGTGGTTTGCTGCCAAGCAACGAAGCTGGCATGCCTACCGACACTCTATGAAACTATATACTAATCAGGTGTCTGGAGGACTCACATATAGCGGCAGAGTGTGGTTCAAGCATTAGGGTAAGCACTAGTTCTCCGGTGGGGGTTACCAGCTGCTTTGGCCCTCCTGGTGTCAGCTGACTTTTATGGACAGGAGACGAGTTTCAGAGCTCATAAACACAGGGTGAAAATTCATCTTATCTTCCATGGGATCCTTGGCTACTTCGTGATTGCCTACCGGATGTGAATTGGGGGGTAGCTCTCATCCTCTTGAAATACATACTAGGTACAGTCTACGGTACCTCTCACCACTGTATGGATCTGGCTTCGTATCCTGCTCCTTGCACTCCAGGTTGGACTTGATTCATAGGTATTGTATTCAAAGATTGGCAATTCCTCCTGATGTGTTTAACCTCAGGGCGATGGGGCTGAATACTCCAAGCTATCTAATATGTCTCAGGACGAGCACTCCCAGAATTATTCGGAGCGCCTATCAAATTATGAATACTAAAGGATTGGGTTATATAGATCTCTGAGGCGTGGTGGTATCCTGAGAGTCACACAGTATGAAACGAGTACAAAGCCGGAATAGGAAGGGGTTTTTTTGTCTAGTCAGAAAGACTCCGATATCCCAAGCTCCCGCACATAGTGCTTAAGAGGGGCATAGGTATTCACACTTTTCTCGAAAAGGGACTGGGCACGGTTACCTGGCCCGAAACTCAAATAGTGACCAACTCGCTTCAAGATGGCTATGTGAGGCCCGGGCTGAGAGTCAGAGGTTACACTGACAAATATTGATCCAGTGTGAACAGTTGTTTACATCTGTAGGAACGCATTCTGAATCATGGAAGAGCTGTGATTGGATACCACATCGTCTTCATGTGATGAGACCAGAGCCTCAGGTCGAGTGTTGAGATAAAGCTCTTCCCGCGACAGGGATCCATAGGTATACATTTTTGACATCTCATCCCACACTCTCGACACATACAAAAAATTTACATATTTCGAGAGCTTTACCTAGATATGTTGTTCAAGCTTTCAATTTACTTTGGCAGTCAATATATGAGATACCCCGAGAATTCTTGCAATTTTAAGGTGCTTGGAAGTACGTACATTGTGGAGGTGGGTCAGCATTAAATGGAAAACATTTTTTTTTTCAAGCGCAACCTGAACTGACTTAGGTAACAACGGTAGCGTTGAGTAGAAGAAATACAGTACCATTTTGAAACCTGATGCCATAGGCACCCAACCAGCTCAGCATTGGAGACGGCAATACACATCAAGAGGGAGGGGGTTCTGGGGTAGCCTGGAGCTGTCCATGCGCAAGTAGGTATGCGTCTATCTTTTCTTTGTTTTCCCTTTTTTTTTTTCTGCCTTTCCTTCTTTTGTTTACAGGTCACATCTGACTGCGTGCTTGCTCCCTGCTGGTGTGGGCGACCCCCGAAACAAGTACCCAACTGAAGAGCACTCACGGGACTGGTGGACTGTTGTCAGTGGTGGTGCCGCTGGAGCACTGATCATGATGTACCATCTACCAGCTGGAACTTAGTAGGTGCCACACAAAACAAAGTGAGATAGACGACCTTATGGTAGAGCCTGACGCTGCTCCAGTTTACTCTCTTTCCCCTTCACCCACGCTGTTTGATTTCGGAATTCCATAAGTTATTACCTCCACCATCTCAAGCAATGCCCTGGTCTGATGCATGTGTCCTGGGGGTGCTCATGCCTGCTGCTTCCCGCCGGTCTGTTAGTGATTGGTTCTGATCAACCACACCGCTTCCCATCTCATTCGGGGTTTCCCTCTCTGAGCATCGGACAGATTAATCTTACAATCTGGAGGATAAGAAAAGTTACATACTGGGTAAGCGATAAAGCTTTGCAATATCCTTAACTTGGATTTCTAATTCCTCCTCCAGCCTCCCCGGCCCCCTCTCTCTGTATTTCCTTCCTTCCTTCCTTCCTTTCTTCCTTCCTTCCTTCATATTCACTCACCACATTCCCACATCACTCCCTTTACCTCCCCTCACTCGCGCATTCCTTTCTCTCATCCTAACTTTCAATTTTCTGTCGTGACCTTCTTTACACTCCCAGCCTGTCAGTTGCCCACTATCTCGCGAACGGGCCATAGCCCCACAGACAGACTAGGGCAGAACCGCCGATCAGTCGCCAGAAGCTTTCTTGCGAAGCAAAGATTCTAGTCTTCCTTTGGGTTACGGGTGCCACTCAACTACCTAGCTGCCGTCCCTCCGACGCGAGTGTTGGCAGTTACTATTTATCTTCTTGACTCCAGTATCTTATCTCACCACAAAATCTCTCTACAAAAGTGCACCAAATATTTGCAGTCTTTTCTGAGCTATAAAAGTGGTTGAGTGTCCTTATCATGGACTACGGACGGCCCAATGTTTCCACCTCGACAGGGCCAGCCATACCTGATGAATATTACGCTATCGGCGCTCGTTATGCCGACCGACGAGGGCGAGCCGGCGCGATGGCTAGCCTGGGAGCAGAATCAATTGCGGGCTTGAGAGGTAGCATGTCTAGTCCAGTGAAGGTTCTTTATCCGGGAACATCGAAGCTAAGTGGGGGCTTATTGGCCAGCCTGATCCGATGTAAGTCATTTCACAGTATCCATATATATTCACAAGCAATACAATGCTGATTAGAGTACATGAGCATAGCCCCTGATCTTGACCCAAACTATGTACAGCGCTTCCAGCACATAGCCATCATTGCACAGCTAGCAGATGCGATACTCGCTGTTGCCCAGGCCACAGGGAAATGTATTGTCCCTTTGGATTTTGACCCCAACGAATACACCAGTCCGGAGGATTGTTCTTGTGATATTTGCAGTAAAGAAAGGCGCAAGGGTACTAAAATCCTGGGCTCACCAGTCACAATGCCTACAAAAGGAGAAAAAGAAGCAGGAAAGGAAAGCGCGCATCTGGTTAATGGGGAATCTACCGCTGGTCGGCACGAAATAGACACGCGCGAGGTTGCACACGCAAATAAAGCCACAGGCGCGGAAGATCATACTTTAGACGAGACAATAGTGGGAGAAAGTGGCTGCGGAGTGAGCAGCCATTATCGACCATCAACGGCACCGCTGCAATCAATGGGGCTTCAATAGAGATTCCGATATCAATCACAGCTTGAATTCGGGTTGTAAGAGGTTGGAGCTTGGCTGTGCTGGGTTTTTGTGTACTAACTATATCCATAATTAATCCCTTAGTGTACTAGATATAAATCATGTATATATCCCCCTGATTTGTTTTTCTCCTGGCTTCTGCAATAAGATGTGCGGTCAGGGGATGGTCAGACTGGTGTCAATTTGGGAGGTTCCTTTGTTGCGAGTGTTTCGGTTTCCATTTTGTTTCGTTATCCTGCGTTGGCATGCCGTTATTATCTTGGAGGGTGGGGAAATCACCATGTTGAAATTTGTTAAACAGTATTCATACAGGGGGTACCACTGTTCGTTGAGCATTTTATTATCCGGGCGGCTTGATTGATTTTGCGGTGACCATGATATGGCTATCATGTACATACGGTATATACCATCGTTTTGCAAAATGTCTATTTTTTTTGCAGTTTACAGGTTGTAGAAGGGGATAATAAAGGCAGGTACTGGGGATTTCGTTTGATATGTATCCACGACCTACAGTACAAGTGCTGGCTGCAGACCAGAAGCGTACTAGTACATATCCCAAGAACCGCTAAGACCTGCATTGCAGCAACCACTAAGCCAGACCATTTCATCACTGACCATTTTTACTGACCATTTTTCACCACTGACCATTTTGCACCACGAATAGGTACAATTACAACGCGCTTCTTCCCCCCCCCCCCACACACACCACCACAACATAAACAAACCCTCACACATAACAACGTAGTTAGACAGAAGTTAAAGCAACAGCCATCGACTTAAGCAATTGTTACACCCTGATTCTCTTGTCAGCACAATGCCGCCTGGGCGTAAGGGAGCCAGGAAGCGGAATGAGGCCACAGCGGTGCCCCCATCTCCACCTCCGCAACAGATCCCAGTACAAAATCGCCTGCGCCCACCACGAGCTACGAGAAACTCATCGAAGGATATTAAACTCCGAGGGGAGCAACCTGCAGAGCAAACTCTGGAACAAGAAGTCCAACAAGCTACTCTTGAGCCCCTGGTCGAGCCTGCCCCAGTGGACGTGCTGGAGGAAGAGGAAGAAAGGGTAGGAGAGTTAGGGGAGATAGAAGAGGAAGAGGAAGAGGAGGTAGAGTCAGAGGAAGACGAAGGTGGGGTGGGGCTTCACGACGACTTAGACTCCTTAGACACTCGCTCAATGAGCGGATCAACGTCAGGCACCCAATTCGAAGCCGATACCCTTGACGCAACTCTAGCGATTGAGGCTATCCCTGCATTACATAGAAAATCTCAAGAGATACTCGAGTTTCTTCTTGCTTCTACCCCAGCGCAGTTACTCAAGAAAGTCAGACAGCCAGGAAGCTCTGCAGGCAAGAGGCTGGATATCGCAACTAAGGACTTCTCCGTAACAAAAGATTTATTCGCAACTACTACCGAGTTTATCAAAGTCAATGTTGTCAACCAAATAACGGACACCGATATCTTTGCCCCACTCATCTGTAAGGCTAACTTTGCAGCCTTGGCATTGGGATTGGTGAGGGTGATTGGGTTGAGTAATGAGGCAGTTCAGTACTTGGGCTGTTTGGAAGATTACTTCCCAGGAGCATTCTTCCCGTCACCGGGAGATTGGTTCGAGAGTATGGGGGCCCAGGTCAACAAGTTGATGCTGGAAATACGGACGCAACATTTTATTGCCGCTGCCTGCTATGAACAGGCTGTGCCATTCGACGAACTCCTTAGGCAGATATTCCTAGAACCAGACGCTGATCCAGATTCCAACGAGGACGATAGCATTCATGAAGCCTGGACAATGGGATGCAAGCCTAAAGGATGGGACTCGCTAACGAAGGATGAAAAGCGGAACTGTAGGTACAGGATCGACAGAATCCGTAGTGCCTACCATGTTGTCGAGGGAGGGGAAGATATAATTGAGCCACTGGATACGGAGTTCCTCGTGCAGCACTGGCCCTGGGATAAGTTTGTAGAAGACATGATGGAGTTTATTGCCCAACGGACCAATGCTATGAACATGGAGTCCAATTTTCCGGATATCCTGGATATCGCCGAGCAAGCTCGTAAGCGTGGATTACAGAGCCAGGAGGATGAGGATGGGGGCGACGTTGGCGAGGATGGCCCTACTGTTAACGATCCAGATGCTGCGAATAATTCAAATTGGCTGACAGATCAGTCTCGAACCTTGGTTGATTCAGAGGCGATAGTAACAGAGACTAAGGCAATGGTGCAGACTCAGATCAGGAACGATAGCAACAGAAGAAACACGAGAAGTTCTGCAGACAGGTTTGTCACACCTCCACGTCCAACGATCTTCCCTATATTTATTAATAACTGACGCTTGGAAACTCGCTACTCTATCAGATTATCATCATCTACACAGCTCAAGTTCCTCAAGAAGCAAAAGATGCTTCTCGAAGCCCCAAACAGCCCCCCTGTCATCAAGAAGGCATTACCCCAGAAGCCCAAGATTGTCACAACCAAGGCTGGAATGAAGGCTCTTAAGGCCCTCGCCCAGAGCACGGCCGAAGAGCCTATAGCAGTAGCCCCACTACCACCCCCAGCTGCTGCCCAGACCAGAGCTGGGGGTCGAACTCGTGTCAATACCAACGGCCCAATCCCTGTGCAACAAACAGCCGCCTCTGCAGCCAATGACCAGCCACATTTCGACGCTGGCATCGATGAGCCACTCCCTATCCCTCCAGGGACGGCTGATCAGATCAAGATGTTCAACCAGATCAACGTCAAGCGAGACAAGGAAAATCGAGGTATTCCCCCCCCAAAGAAGTCCATCTACGACCGTCAGCTTGATGCACAAAGGCTTGTATTCGACGAAGAGGAGGAGCTTGTAGAGTCTCAATCTGGAGATGAGCTTGCTAAAACATCCAAACAAGGAGGGCGAAAGAGAAGTCGTGATGAGGTAGAGGAAGAGAATCCTTTCTCACTTGACGTGAGACCAGAGGATCCTCAGAGGAAGAAGAGGAGCAGAGTAAACCCCGCTCCTGTAAAACAGAAAGCTGCTGCTCGCCCAATAGCTTCCACTGCTTCACAGGTAGCTAAAGCTGGACGACGACGACGACAGTTACCAGCTGAAGTAGCACCACGCAATGCCAGGCAGTCATCTCAGCAACCTGTTCCCCGCCGCAGTCGAGCTGTCTCCACCGAGCCTGCTCCGGGAGGATCAGTTCCGCCTAGGGATTTGGCTAGGCGCCAATCTCATGATGTCATTCTCGATGAACTCCACGGCGAAATCGAAATGACTGGTGAGCGGGTTAGATATCTTGCAGCCACCAACAGGCAACGGGCCATTGAGAAGCGCGTCCAAGTACGAAAGGCTTGGTCCGAAGCTGAGGAGAAAAAGTTGGTTGAGATGATCGGGCTTTATGGATGCCGCTGGGCGTTGATTGAGCATCTGGCCTCGGATTGGTTCGCTCAGAGAGGGCAAGTCGCCTTGAAGGATAAAGCAAGGAATATGAAGTTTGCGTTGCTAAAGTGAGTGTTTGGGTTTATTCCTTTCCCTAGTCTAACATTACAACCATGATAGCCTTGCTAACTCTAGATATTTGATAGGTCCCGACTCCCTCTCCCCCCGAACTTTGAAAATGTCACAATGAACAAGCGGCTACTTCTCGATCTTGAGAAAATGGGGATACCCCTCGAGGAGGGCAACGACCAAACCACCGAGGACGAAAGCGATCAGCTAGAGGTTGCTAAGTCAGAGTTAGGGGTGTCGTAGAGATATTCATATCCCTCTTCTTCTCTCTTTTTCCCATTCACTACTTAGCTAACCATAACCCTTGAGTTTCTTGTATACATGTTACGAGAGTTGATGTTGGTGTTGAGGATGCAGGTTTAGTTTTATAATTCGTTTCTAACTCTTTTCTAATATCTTTTACATCAATGCCACGCTGCTGTTGTTGGGTTGGTTTCTCCCCTGCTTTTGTTTGAGTTGTTTGTTCTGGTTGTCGCTATCCTGGGATGTTCCGTGACCACCTCTAAAGTGGAATATATGGCCTGCTATTAGCCGCGGAGTAACCTGGTTTTTTCTGGTTTGCTTGTTTATTACTCCCTTCTGTTTTCTTTCTCCAGTGTGTTTCTTTTTTGTCTTTCTTCCCCGGCGTGCTTGTGGATTTGTCTCCTCGAGACTGGCGTTTGTGGTTGTAGCTTTTGTATTACATCTTCTCCTTTCATATTTTTTTCGAGCTCCGGGCTTCTAACTTTCTTGATGGATTGGCGGATGGTGGATGAATATTGGTTAGATCGAGCGTAAAGGATACAGCGGGAAGTGACAGACTGGAATGGAATGGGGTAAGATTATCAACTGTAAGGGATAGGTGGAAATATGGAATGGGGCGGAAAGGGGCTATGCTTCGACTCGGTTGTCCCTGAAATGGTTATCATGACATGTTTTAATGTCTAGTTTATATTGCTTCTTGGGATGGCCTATTGGAGATATGCATGATATGTATGTATATATGTATCACAAGGAGCACAACATGTATATATGTATCACAAAGAGCACAACAATGGAGATATTTACATACACTACCAAGATAGAAAACTCATCTATATTTGGTGCCAATCCTGTCTTCATAGTAATAACTCTCCTACCCACCAAGGTAGGATGGACCCACGGGCCTTAATTCTCTCCATCCCCGAAGCTCGACTAATCTGCGAGGAGGCTGGGCACGATATCTGCCACTACCTCCGTATCAAACATCAAAAGTTCCCCAAGCCAGAATGACTGAATGCCCGGAAGAAGATGGCAAGGAACTCTTACGGGTACTAGCCTGCCATACTCTCTATACCTCGATGTAATCTGGTTGCACTACCTCTAGTCTAGACGGGTTGCTGCCGCTATTAAAGCTGAGAAGTGGTACACCATGAGCTTACATACTGTAGAGATAGCCTGGCAATGTATGGAGATATCTCCATGTGCGGAAACTTTCTGGAGAACCTTCCCCCACGCTCTAAAATGGTAGTTAGTCTGGTTGCCGTAGAAGAGTAGTCTGGTTGCACGACCCCCCGTAGGTAGAAGAGGCTAAAAAGGCTTAACTAGTTGCATGTAGATGAATATAAAGTGAATATGGATGGTTATATGTAATCGGTCCCGACACTGGGTAATATAGCCATCTCCCGCCATGCGGCCATGTCATAGGCCTTTAATTGGTTTTCATACATAGGTATTATACTGCGGTAAAAGTTGACGGTGGATACCGTATTTTGAATAAAAGAAATTGCACCTCTGGTTGCACGACCCCCGTACCCACCAACAGCCCCTTGGCATCACGTTTTCATGGTTGTTATGCTAACCAGACTAGGCCGTATATTGCAGGGGCATATCATATACAGACTAGGCATATACAACTACTTAGACGTCAGTTTGCCCTGAATACTTAGCACCCGAGCAAATGCCCGGATTCTACATGGGATGGATAGAGTATTACCGGTAGGTACCCTTCAGGCCGGGTAATGTGGGGGTAAACACAGCACTGCTACCGGTACTGTTTTAATCATAAATAGCCTCGAATCTTTTTACCCGAGACAAGACCAGTGGTGCCACTGTTCATGATCAGTTCCCGGCCTACCTTAGCCCCGTATAGTAAGTACCTGGTTCACCTCCCGCGTTTTTTGATATGCAGTAAGCATGACCAACGAGAAGCCATTCGCTCGCCGGGGGGGGACCTGCGGCAAGGACTATATAGAGTGAACATCACCAGTAGTGGCAAATAAACGTTACATAAGTAGTTTTTTCCCTTTCCCCTGCCACGTTAAAGATGTTTAAAACAAAAACACTTATGTATGTTTATGTATGTCGTGATTGGTGTGATTTTGCCATGGTCCTCTCAACCATAGCTGCAGTCATCCTCAGTCCCGAAGTGTAAACCAGAGGTACTCTGCCGCTGGATGCAGGATGCAGGGGATGAAAACAGTTCAATTAGCTCTAGAACCCTAGCTTAAAAAAAGCAAATGTCTAGACTTTCCGAGGGCGGGACCATCAAAGAGTTTAGATAGGTAGGTACTTCTTCGCTTGTAACCGTGGAAACGGTTGAGGCCGTGTGTATCCGTGGAGGTACTAAAAATATTTAGCAAATCACGGACTCGATGTTATGGATAGTCTTTGAGAATTTGAATTCTTCCTTCGACAAAGCAGAAAGCAGCTTTAATTCGCGTTTTCGCAGTCTTGCATCTCGTCTTCGCACTTCGGGGAGGGTCGGCCAGTAGCTTCATTCGTCGGTAGAAGCCTAGGAAGTTGCGAAAGAGTCTTATCCCGTGATTATGAGGTAAACTTTACTTATACATAGTATATATAACCTCCCCATCTCCCCCAACCACACAAAAAAAAACCCCTGCTGAGAAGCTCATACAGACTGTTCTGCCACAATACACACCCATCTACACGACTATAATCTATTCCACCAACAGCCTAAACAGCCATCTGATCACGCGTCAATATGGTTGCTCGTGTCCAACATCCTGCTCCACCTTTCAAGGGCACTGCCGTTGTTGATGGTGGCTTCGAAGGTAACACCGAAACTGTATACATAATTGCTGTGTTCCGAACAATCTGAGAATGCTTACAACTCTGGTCTACAGAGATCTCTCTCGACGACTACAAAGGGAAATGGCTAATCCTTGCTTTCATCCCAATGGCATGGACCTTCGTCTGGTGAGCTCACTCTGGAGATATCAAATTATACCTCTGTCGTGTTGTTTGGACTATTAACCAACGATGCCTGGATGCCAACCCAAGAAGGTTAATATCTGAAGCTAATTTGTTTGGTGCTGAATCTAGCCCAACTGAGGTTATCGCGTACTCGGATGCCGTTCAGCAATTTGCCAGTCGTGGGGCCTCCATTATCTTCGCATCCGTAGATTCTGAATACTCGCTTCTCTCATGGTCAGCCACACCACGAAAGGACGGCGGTTTGGGTGCCGTCCAATTCCCACTATTGAGTGACAGAAAGCACACGCTGTCCAAAGACTATGGTGTGTTCATTGAAGAGGAAGGAATTGCTCTCCGAGGCATCTTCCTCATTGATCCCAAGGGTATTATCAGACAGGTTTGTGAATTCAGCTTCGGGTGGATTGCTTTCGGGCCACTAACAAGGTATCACACAGATCACCATCAACGACTTGCCAGTTGGACGCTCAGTAGACGAGACCCTCCGCCTTGTTGATGCCTTTCAGTTCACCGAAAAGTACGGAGAAGTATGCCCAGCCAACTGGAACCCTGGTGATGCCACCATCAAAGGCAACCCAAAGGACGCTAAGGCCTACTTTAACGCCGTGCATGGTGGCCACTAAAGATCACATTCCTTTTGATGGTCTGCAGTCGTGATAACATAAATCCCCTTGTTTATGTGATCTGAACAGTGGACTCTACAATTTCCTTGCTTATATCTAATGGATATTTGTTTTGCTATACCAACACCACTCCCGCGAGGTGTCTGTACAGATGCGACTTGCATTATTTCTGTTTCATGACAGGCCTCCTCCACTCTGCAATACCCCACAGAGGTGGTAGGTGATTTTACACTCTTGTTTGTGGTTTACACATTGAAATGGTCGCGTTTCACTCATGAAGTCCGAAGGTTGAGTCAGTTTGACTATGGTGGAGGTGCATGATGTACGCTTAGATGCCCCATAAAATAGACTCCAGTCTAATAAGAAAGATTGCAACCATCTACCAATGTGAGCATATGCTGGTTTCAAGAGCCAGACAAGTTATTGAGTACAAGCCATTCCGTTCTCAATCTTGAGGAAACGGAAATTATTTTCCTTAGCCCTGCCCCTTTAGGCAAGCTGAGAGCGTGGGATGTGAGGGTAACATTTATCTATGCAACTGAAATTCAGCCCCGCATTAGTCTTGCGAGGGACGTCTCCATCCGTCATCATCAACCCGAACAGTGGATGCGCGGTACAACGGAGCTACAGTCACACTAGACATCTGCAGCAGCCACATACCTTTCTGCTCCCATACCTACCTACCTTATCTCTAGACCTGCTCCTACCCAGTACCTTCCTGGAAGCCGCACCCATCTGCACGGATAACCACAGACAAGCTTCCATGCCACATACCCAGCCCCAAATTCCGGATGGCTAGAGTACATGTAGGTAGTCAGGGGCCTGAAAAAATAATAATATCGTACTTGAGAGGCGGGGTATCACTCTAGATAGTGAGTGCATGAGTTGCCGTCTTGCCGACAAGGGCCCCTGATTACGAGGGCGATTCCGCACCAATAAATTCCGTAAATACAAGCAATAAGTGTGATCTCGTGCCCAGACTCCTTTATCTACCTACGCTAAGAAATAATTACGCTGCGGACGGATATGCAGGTATATGCACCGTTTACTGCCTTAGCATATTCTTATTAAATTCCATGAGTCCAGTCCACAGACGTATAGGCTCAAAAAAAAAAAAAAAAAAAAAAAGACTGTAGGGTTACATATACACCGGTCCTGCGCCAAGGATGTATTGGAATTTGTTTTTTCTTGTCGTACGTAGCTTAATAAACAAATATGTATATCACCTGTCAGCCGCCAGCCTCCAGCCTCCGACTCATATGTACAGTTAACAGCTGCACCGCAGCACGCAGGCCCTGAGACCTGTCTTCGAGATACCTGAATCAGATTCTGAGGAGTCACGTGCTTGTATAAATAGATTTTTGATAACAATGTAGGTTCTTTTTACCTCTCAAGGTGAGACTACATACAGAATATGCACTCTCTAACAAAAAGGTAACCGAATACCTCACTGGCATGTACTCTATACAGTATATCCTCACTTTCCATATATACGTCATTAGTAGCCATACAGTTGGTTTACAACCTGCACCAAAGAGTTGAAAATATCTTCACCAAACCCAGATGCACTTTTACAGGGAAGAAATTCGATATTAAGCCCTAAGCTAAAACATAGAGGGGAAGAGTCTTGTATCAATAGCTGATTAGTTGGTTTCAATATTCGAAACCCCTGGCATCACTAGGTCAGGCTCTTGCTGTAGCAAGTACTAGGTACATACTCAACCGTGGTTACGGGTCTAAGTCGGGTTCGCATTTCTACAACGGCTCAACCGCCCGAGAATCTCTCCCGCAAAATTGCTTCAACCTCACCAGGTATGTAGATAGCAATACCTCCGGCGCTATGGGCACCAAGTTTTACGGATTACGTAATTCTGCTAAACCCCCACCAGGAAATAAGACATCCGCACTCTTCTTGTGCACACAGACGGAATTGCAGCAGCGATACCTCCCCTCAAAGTAACGCCGAGTCACAACTGCACTTTCTCCTCGGATACCTATCTTCTGTTCTCACTGCTGAGAGGCTTTACCAGTGAGCACTAGCCCAGTTGGCGCCCTTGATCGAACCATCCCCTCACAACTGAGGAGCAAGGGCACGATTCCTACAACGAGGGACCGAACGGTTGGTCCTTCGAACGCAGAACGACGCCGCCAAGGCCTCTCGACCATTACCATTCAATCTCCGTCCCCAGTCTAGTGGCACAAGGTCAGTTTTGATACATTTCAAAAATGACTGACCTTATTGGCACACGCAAAAGCCCAACCAATGACAATCGGTGGATCATAGGAGCCGGGAGCAACCGTGGTCGCAATCAGTGGTCATCAAATGCCCCCAAGCAAGCCAAACCCTGGGGTAAACCGATCGCGGCTAGTCCACCACCCAGACAGGAGAATAGCCCTATGGAGCAAGATGTGAATGCCTGGGAACAGTCGAAGGAAGCACCTGATTGGGGTACCACCCCCGTGGACCCAGGTCCTAACCCATGGGCAACAGACCCTGCCCCTGTTGACGTGAATTGGGGTGACATGGAGAGGAGTCTCATTCCTGTCCCACAAGAAGAATGGGTGTATCAGGACCCAAATGCTCCATTAGAGCTGACTTCGTTGAACCTTGCCGCATATTGCTCCCCAATGGATGATGATTGGAATACAAAAATAAAGAATTCGAAACAGTACCATCAGTTGAAGAAACAAGAAAAAGTTACAAAATGGGTTATGGAAGGAACAGAAGAGGACCGCCCAAACTTGGAAGGGAAAGGTGTGAGACCACTCTGGAAGCCCTTCAGCAATCGTTCTCCTCATGCCCTTCCTGGTGCCTACTCCTGAGGATTTGCATTCAGCCTTGGTTGAAGGGTGTGCCTTTGGTTGCAGGGATTTTATTGGATTGAATTAGCGTGTGTTTAGGTTAGTGCTGGAGCAAAGCAGGCTTCTGTTACCATTTGTCCCCGAGGCGTTGTGTTATTTTCGAATCGGTCTTTAGCAACAGAGTGGGGTAATTCGGAATTTCATAGTTTCTTCTTTCTGCCTGTGTACTGGAATTTTTTTTTGGGCAGTTTGTGACAATACATACCATTTCTCACTCTCGTTTTGCCTCTTCAACTTCTCGCCAGCTCTTGCATTAGTGGCACTGCGAACCACGGCTAGTGTTTGAAGAATGAGAATATATCCTGGTAACGCTATTTCCACTTCAGTCGTTGCGGCTGCATCTAACCCTAACTAAGGGATCTCTTAGATCCAGCGATCGGCCTTGCAGTACTTGGGATCGTCAAGAGATCTTGGCTCAATTAAACGAGCTATTGAAAAGGGCCCGTTCTACACAAACCATGCCATCTAACATATCAAACACCGCTTGAAACAGTTGCTGGAATCACGTCACGGAGTCTCCTCCTCGATCCATGACAGCCTGTCTTCAGCTTTTGAGATCGGAAATCTGGTATTTTCTGCTTTCCACACTCCCAACTGTTTTTTTTTTGTACCCTGGCTAAACTGCAGGTCTGGAGCGGCAGCGTACTTCGTGCGTATTGCATGCTCATGTTGGCCATGCCATGCCTCGCCTACATACCACTCTGCCACCGTGTCATGCACTATGTCATGTAAATTATTCTATCCGCTGTCGTATTCTAAGTTGGGCCACCTACCTACTTTGGTTGATAGCCAGGGAACCAGTCACCTACCTCACCGAATTGCCGGGACTCAGCTTCATGAGAAGGAGATTGCTAGCATGGTGGAGATCATCTAGTGGCAAACGGGAGTGTTTCTTAGTCTGCTTGCAGGTGTTTCCATAGATTCGTGAGCGCACAGTGATTATGCAGTTGGATAACTGGCTGTGTCAGTTCACAACGCTAGCAATTCTGTGGTCGTATATACCACAGAGCTACCGGACTAGGACTGTTTTACTCTCACAAGATGAGCCGTGCACGCAAGCCTCTGGCACTGGCACTGTCTCCTTGGGTCTTGCAGTAGGCAAGGGATTAGTCTATTGTGATCTTCTGCGGAGAGCTGGGCGTGCATCCCTCTACATGCAACAAAAAGAAGCCTGTGTTGGCAGTCCCAGGTGGATCTGTTTCCCTGGACATCCATCTGACCATTAAGCATTGGTCATCCCAGTTCGATATTTGAAAGGAAGAAGCTTCATTGGGCCACTATAATTTATCTTACACAGCCCCGGAGTGCCTCCATATAACCCGCACTGACATCCCTCGTGCTATAGGGCCCCGCCAGTTCATCTGTGGCACTTTTTCAATAACACTTATATTACAACCTTAACCTTGAAGATATCTTGACAGTGGGATTCAAGTTCGACAAGAGTCATGGAGTTCAAATACCACGATATAAGGCAAGACTTCGACATCATCAAGCAGGAACATTTGGCTCCCTACGTTACCCAGACATGGCTTTCAGACCGTTTGAGCGAGGCACCCCCCACAAATCGGATTAGAAATTTTTTTGATAGGAGACGGCCACCTGAGATGAGCCAGACTGCTCAGGCTGCGCTACTCTTATGTGGCTATCTCCACGAGCAGGCTCTTCGAACTCTGCGAGAAGGTGTGCCAAGGCAGGCGGACCTCACTCTTGTCGTGAAGGAGGCTTCCAAATACATGAGGGGTGCCTTGGACCAGTTCTACAAAATCCAGCATCCCGACGACCTCAACCACTGCCTGACGGACTTCGAGTCCCTGATGAAGACCGCATGTTTATTCTTGAGCATGTATGAGTCTAGAGTGGGTTGGGCCGCACAATGTTTCAGGGTCCTGAAGAGCCGCAAGATGTATATAGAGAAAGTCAAGGAGATTCCCATCCAGGATGATCTTGGGGACGCGGACAAGGTTTTGAGGTTGGTCATGAGTGGCTGTGAAAAGGCTATGGAAAGAATTCAGAGAAAGGAAAGGTGTAGCGCGCGAGAGAGCATAAAAAAGGGAAAGGAGCGAAGGGGAACAACTAGACGCTCTGCTCAAAAGGAACCTCTTGAGGTTTTATCAGTGGAGGGGGGACCGCCCCAGCGACCCAACATACACCCCTTCCCCGTCGAAACCAATGACTCCTACAATAGCTGGTCAGCCTCCGTAGTTCCTTCCTTGGACTACGAGCCCAGTTCTCCCTTAGGGGAGTATTATGTCACCTCTTCTCCAGCCTACACAACTACAGTCTACGAATCTTCGGCACCAAGCCCTGTGGCCCCGCAGTTCGCAGGCCCCAATATCAACATAGCAACTAAACGCCGCCTGTCGGGAGAAGACGACTCCGAGTTTCAACGGCCTTTACAACGTCGCAGAGAGTCCTCACCTTCCCTTTTCTGGGCCCAGGAGCAGTCTCTCACGCAGAATGACGCCCCAAATTTGCCGCTGATGACAGCAATCACCCCACCAACCCCACACTTTGATCCGAGTACTCTACACTATATAGCGTTAATGTCTTCTAAATTTCCTGATTACTCTATTTGGGATCAGGGTGAGGAGCTTGTGGATTTGACCCCCCGCGATGGTTTTAACTCTACGGATTACCAGACGAGTTTCTATCATTTACATTAAGATGCTGTTAATAGTACACCTAGACTTTGGCCTCTAGCGAATTATATTATCTGCCAAGGCGTCTTTGATTTGGATTTCCTTTCCTCATTTAATTATTCCAGATTCCTTTTTGTTTGTTCCTACTGGTTTTATAATATGTTTTCCTGACTTTTTCTTAAAAGGTGTTTGAGTGTTCGTGTGGGGGGATATGAAGCTGGCATTGTTCTTGAATTACTAGTTGGGGCTCTTGGTATTTATAAAAATGGTTCCTTAGTGCCGTTTCCTTCCGCCTCTCGCTTGCTTTTATGGCTTTCTCTTATCATTTCCATATACAATATACGGACGTACGCCTATTTGTGGCCTTCAACCATGTGATTTGGCAGTCACAAACTAGCAGCCCACACACAAACGCTCGGCGCCAAGCAGGCACTACACTGGGTTGCTCTTTTGAACATTTTCAACTCTGCTCACCACCCAGCACTCAACACCGACCACCGCCACTACCACTACCACTACCACTACCACCACCAACCTCTCATCCAACAAATCAAACAAAATGGCAAGGTTGGTTCTCTATGACGAGTAAGACTTTTGATGGAATACAAACTGACTTCATTCAGGGGACCAAGGAAGCACATGAAGCGTCTCGCAGCGGTACGTTTGGGCTCTGAGTATTCAACCTCGTAGGGAGGGATTGGGGGTCAAGGAATACATACTGATAAAAAAGTGGAGTAAATTCAGCCCTCCCACTGGCTGCTTGACAAGCGTAAGTGTCCTCCGGCAACTGCCAATTTCTGCGGTATACTGATACCCTTCAGTCTCCGGCAAATATGCACCAAAGCCCTCCCCAGGCCCTCACAAACAGAGGGAGTGCATGCCTCTCATTGTCTTCATCCGGAACAGGTACGCGTGGGCCTCAATCTTGCTTTCGGGGTCGGCTGGGGTAGAGGAGCAGACAATGTTCAGCTGGTCAATTACAAATGTGGCCTAATATCTTTCGGAGTGCTGCAGGTTGAAGTATGCCTTGAATGGACGTGAGACCAAGGCTATTGTCATGCAGCGCCTCATTAAGGTTGACGGCAAGGTCCGTACCGACCCAACCTTCCCAGCTGGGTTCATGGATGTCATCTCCATTGAGAAGACTGGCCAGCATTTCAGGCTCATCTACGATACCAAGGGTCGCTTTACTATCCACACGATCACAGATGAGGAGGCTGGATACAAGCTTGCCAAGGTCCGCCGGGTGCAACTTGGTGCCAAGGGTATCCCATACTTGGTGACCCACGATGGCCGAACGTATGTCCTTCTGAAGGGAAGTGGGACCAAGTACAGGACTAACAAAATGCCATAGAATCCGCTACCCAGACCCAGCTATCAAGGTCAACGACACAGTTAAGATCGAGCTTGAAACCGGTAAGATCACCGAGTTTATCCGGTTCGATACTGGGTGTGTTGCCATGGTCACTGGTGGTCGTAATATGGGACGTGTTGGTGTCATCACCAACCGTGAGCGTCACGACGGAGGTTTCGACATTGTTCACCTCAAGGATGCTGTTGACAACACTTTTGCTACCCGATTGTCCAACGTCTTCATCATTGGTCAGGACAAGCCTTGGGTCTCTCTGCCAAAGGGCAAGGGTGTCAAGGTATGACTGATAGTAGTTATGTGCATGAGTTGAGCCCAGCTGACATCTTCACCAACAGTTGACTATTGCTGAAGAGAGGGACCGTCGCCGTGCCGCTGCCATTGCTCAGCAGTAAATGCGCATCAGGGAGCAGGGTTGAATGTCTTCACAGTGCCTAAAATGTTTGGGAAGGGTGTCATGTGATTACCATTATCAGTTTCTGGGTTGGCTTTTCTCTTCATCTCCTTCTGGTCTCACTGTTGCAGACATGGATTAAGTAACAGGAATCTATCGTTTTCGAAATCTGTTCTGGGTTCTTTACCTTTCTTTTTTCCCTCTGGCTCGTTTGGGTTTGGCTTCAGTACTGGGATCGATCAATTGATCTAGACAAAAAAAAAAAATGTATAAAGCACCACCTTCTGCTAGTCTCGCTTATACAGTGCTAGAGTTACACCAAGCATCAAAGCTTTCGGCAATGGGTACATCCTCGTCCTAGAGGAAGATCATAGCTAGCGAGAACTAGGAGTATACCCCACTACAACGGTACGGCAGTGGCTGGGTCGCGTACCAGCAGCACTGGCTCAATTCGAATTCTGGCTTTGGTCAGGTTGTGGAACAAAGATCTGGCCTCTGCAGGGGAGGCCAAGCCATAGTACATACTTGGTACTTCAGTCGGGGTCTGGTTGGCACCAACCGCCCGCTTTCGGGGATATCTCCATGCTGGTCGTCTGGGTTGCCAAATTAGGCAATCATCACCAGATCTAGATTTAGCTATGGCTATCGCCTCGCTGTAAGATGTAATTGGTACAGAGTATATTTGGTTCTCGCCAACCATTAGTAAGATGCTAAGTAAGTAGGTACAGTATATACTCTACTCTACCCACTTCTACTCTACATACTTAAGTAACTCGCGCTTTTACCGTTGACGCTGACTCTCAGGATGAACTAACCGTATGCATATGTTGGTGGGGGTCTTTAATTTCCATCAATACCGAGTACCGGGCTCCCATGGGCTTCAGCTGGTGTCAGGCCCGAGTGAAAGAGCTGGTTTAGCTATCCTCCAACCCAACTATCATAGTACCAGTCAGCTACCCCCATTTTTGTATCAGATTATGAAGAAGTGAGGGGTGGCAATCCGACATTTTCGGGCTGGGGAACGCCACTGCTCGACCTAAAAATGTTGGATTTCGTCGTATGTGTCTAATTTGGTACCCCTGGGTGTGGTGCAAGCGAGGGTTATATCTTTGGTATTCAATATGTCCCGCGGAACTCTCTCGTGAGTCACTTTATGGTCATAAGGAGATATGATAAGCTGACCCTCGTCTCAAGGGTACGGCAGATGAATCTACAGAGCCCAAGACTTCGATTTGCGGCACACATACGGCCACTAAGATGCCATATGATCATCCTTACCATGCCTCCGGAATGCAAGGTGTACGCGAATTCATTTCCCATATTCCGTGTTCTAGTTCTGTATGATATACCGCCCATAACCTGCGCCTGCGTAAGGATACTGAGCATGGTATATCACCTCACCAGGGGAAGTGATCATACATGAGACTGATGGGCTCAGTGGTTTACTATCCCCACCTTGAGTTTGAATTCTTCAAGCTCCAACGAGCCACAAAGTCTCACGTTCCAATCAGTTACCCAAGCTGATCTTGGTACATATACCTATGAGATCTACAATCTGCGGAAGCTCGGTCTTAAGGTCGATTAGATCCACTGCATATATATTGCTTTGCATTGCTTTAGTTTATACCCGTTAGGGTGATCATGGTCATGGAATTGGGAGCTCTCCCGCATGACATGAGGAGCACAAGCAGAATGCTCGGGTCCCCGAAAGTTGGGACGAATGTGGAAGCTTCTTCCCATATGAGGTGTGGACAAAGGCGGACCGGCCACTTTCTTGCAGCCTGGAGCGAGGGATGGAGTATGACGAGGCATGCGGTTAGAAAGGAGTCCAGACTGATTTTAATTTGATCGGTCGATTTATTTCATGGGAGTGAAACTAGAGCCACTGATGGGTGAGTTCACCTTCCGATAGCTGCCTTTTCCTACCAGAGCGGGATCGATAAAAGATGTGTATTCGAGGAGGCAGAGTGGTGCTCTGAACTGGTGGGAGAGGATTCTGGAATATAAGTTCGGCTCCATTCACAAGATGGCATTACATTTCTGTTTTTGGAGGAAAGTGAGCTGGAAGTACTCGGACAGTTCACTTCTATCCTCGGGCCGGGGTTTGAATATTTTCCTAGACTTTCTATGCTCCATTGAGTTGCGGCCATACTAGTGCTAGGTACCCCTCCTTTCTTTGAGGGAACGAGAGGAATCTTCTTCCACTCTTTTATTCTACAAGATTTTGGTTGAACTTGGCTAACATGCACTACTAGAGTCTTTTTTAACAAAATGAACATCCAGTACTTGGTTTCCAACTCTCAAAATCATAATATCTTGTCCCCATCCCGCAGTACTTCACCAAGACCAACTAGTAGTGGTAGTAGTAGTACTGCTATATCGACAGAGATCCCTCCTCTCCCTAGGGAAGTCATCCAGAATCCCTTGGAGAACTTCGTCTCCAACACCCCACCTAACCTAACTCCGCAAGCTCCACAAACTTCCACCACAGAAATCTCCCTCGCAGCCGTGTTTCGCCCACGAGGAAACTACTCTGGTGGTAAATGGAAGCCCTATGAAGACTGCGCTTTGGCCAAGCAGGTCATTGCTACGGATTGTGCGAGGGGTAAGTCTGGGTCGGCGCGGAGAAGTTGGAGTGAGATATCGTCAGAACTAGCAAAATCCGAGCCATTTCCCGTCAGGCGGAGCGCCACCGCATGCAAGAGCAGATTTTGGTGGCTGGCAAAAGCAGGGAAGGTATGTTGGCATATGCACTGCTGGTTGTAACCAAGCTAACTTTCGGGTCTAGAATCACCAAGAGAGAAATGGAAGAACGGTATCAGTATCTGCCGTGCCTACCATAAGCACGATCTGGTACCAGCACAACCAACAGACCGCGGAAAAGCGGATAAGAGCAGCGGCAGAGGCATATACCCAGCTCGAGGAAATCCCTTTACAGAATGAGGAAGCTGGGAGTTTATCACTACTACAAAAGCAAGGTGTGCTCCAAGATGAGGTGTGCGCTCGGGGTTGCGGTGCTTCAGGGGGAGCTCATTTCCGTGGTGAGGGTCCGCAGCAAAGGCAGCAGAGGATGAAGTACTATAGAAGAAGTAGCACCTCGTCGAGCCAGAGACCGCCTGAGTCAGTGCTTACTGCTTATGGTAGTGAATCGCCGCCGAAGCTTCAGTTGGAGTCCACAACTCAAGGATTGATTCAGGATATTGATAAACATGCGGATGGAGAGCGGGATGTGCCGTCAGATTTTGGAATACAACCTATACATAGCGGTTCTGGGACTAGGATACAACCTACTTCGGCAGCGGTGGATGTGGTGAAGCGCTTGCTGGTCGAGCTACAGGAGGAGCGACTACAAAGGGCACAGGAACATAGGGAGTTGATGGGTATGTTGAGTGGGATAGTTAGGAATGGGGGATAGATGTTTATTTTATTTTATTTTATTTTTTCTTTCAGTCTGACCCGCGTGCGTATCTTTGCTGTTTGTAGGATGTTAACTGTTATCCTCAAGTATGTTTGAAATTGTATATGGAGTTCCAATACACCTCGTTCTGGTACTACTCTATAGTACATAGCCTATTTTTCTCTACATGCCGTGGCTTGAGACTGGGCGTGCTAGGTTAAGGGTAAACAAAATCTTCCCTTTTGCGTCTGGGGTTGAGGGCCTGTGGCATCGAGACTACTTGTTGTGGTGTGAGGTTCTTTAAATTTGTTTCACCGTTTAGGACCACCTTGTCACGCCATGACACGGAGCAAAGATTTAGTAATACTAGAGCATGCCTTGTGTACATATGCATTACCTATGTGCAGCATTTCGTATACTCAAAAACAAAGTACTTGCCGTGGGTTATTACCCTGAAGCAGGTCAATGGTTACCCTGAATCTATCCATATACTGTACATGCCGCCTTACGAATTGTCTTTTGTATTTATCCCACAAGCTTCCTAGGTGCTTGGTGAAGTGCCTAATGGGGCTAAATGTAGACACCTCGGTCGCGCCCAAATATATCTCACCATTTGACTCGTGATAGCTATACAGAGAGAAGAAGAGGAGTCACGTGATGACATATCACATATCATACCAATCGCCTCATTTAATTCGACAGTGGTGAACATCCCTCCAAAGCAACCAACCAATGAAAGCGGCCAATTCCATTCCTCAACACTGCATCTAATCCATGCCTGCCCAGCCAACCAGGGGTACGGTAGGTACCCAGTCCACAATCCGCCAATTGGCCCTGCAGGTACCGGCTGTTTTGGATGGCCCCAAATTGGATGACACGATACCAAACTTGTGCCTATCACTTTATTTTTGCAGCTGGGTGACAGCGAAGAGGACATAATTGGGGAAGTGGGCGGGGGGAGGCTTGGTTTAAGGTAGTTTTTATTTGGCTGTTTCTTCTCCATCTTGTGTGTTGGATTTGGTACTGTACTGTACTTGAATTCCTGTTGTGTTTCAGATATTGATTGCGATAGACAGGCGGTGATATCGATATACTCTCTTGTTTTTAGCTCCAACTTTTCGGTTGATACGTTACAGCAAGGCCCCTTCTCTTGTCTTCTTTCCTCTGCGTACCAGCGCTCCACAATAATGCGGTCTCCATACCTCCACCGTTTCCTACCCACCCTCATCCTCCTCCTCACCACAGTCCTCCCCCACCTCACCACCGCCCACATGTCCATGTCCGACCCTCCCCCTCTCCGATATAAAACCAACCCCTACAAAACCAGCGAAGACTACGACTACTCCTCCCCGCTCTCCGCCTCGGGCACCAACTTTCCCTGCAAGGGCTACCAAAAAGACCTTGGTACGCCGGGGGGGAAGAGCGTCAGGACATATAGCCCTGGTGGGACATATAAGCTTGTACTAGCGGGCTCGGCTACGCATGCGGGGGGCAGCTGCCAGCTGAGTCTCAGTTATGATGCGGGCAAGAGCTGGGAGGTGTTCAAGAGCTATATTGGCGGGTGTGTCAAGCCAGATCCGGGGAGTGATCAGACGTTTAGCTTTACGATTCCGGCGGGGGCGAGGGGGGGGGAGGCGTTGTTTGCTTGGTAGGTACCCGAAATCAGAAGGTGAGGGGTGAGAGCGCTAACCGTTTGCAGGACCTGGTTCAACAACCTCGGCAACAGAGAAATGTACATGAACTGCGCCGTCGTGACCATCTCTGGCGGCGGGAGTGGCAACTCTGGGGGTATTACCGATGGAAAACCAGACAATCCATTGATCTACGATAATCAAGGGATTGGCAAGCGCGCGGAGCTGCAGAGGAGAGACTGGGGTGGCCCGGGTTTGTTTATTGCGAATATAGGGAATGGGTGTACCGTGCCCGCAGGCAAGGATGTGTTGTTTCCGAGCCCCGGGAGTGACGTCACGTATGGTGGGAATGAGGCGAATAGAGCAAAGCCGGAGGGGAATTGTGGGAGTGGAAATTATGGGGGGGGAGGAGTTCGTGGGG
>Ga0307514_10001011_pt1 | contig 41225 bp, 48 predicted proteins | sample 16_EM_MG_FD_203088 | JGI IMG/M metagenome (GOLD analysis project Ga0307514, IMG submission 203088) | Populus trichocarpa ectomycorrhiza microbial communities from riparian zone in the Pacific Northwest, United States - 16_EM | ecosystem: Host-associated > Plants > Roots > Unclassified | place...
CCGATGTCGGCCGGGGACGGTGGATGACTGCCGGGGACGGCAAAGTCACCGTCCCCGGCAAGTCCCCGGCCGTCATGCCGTCATTGTGGAGTAAGGACGGGACGGACGGCCTTGGCGCCGTCCCGTCTGTCCTGGGGAAATCTCGGACGGCCCACCGTCCCCGGCCGTCCGACGGGACGGTTGACATCACTGCTGGGGCCCGGTCCAGTCCGACCTTCCGGTTGGACCAGACCGGACTGAGCCCTACCCCAGACCGGTTCCGTCCGGACTGGTGGAATCATTGGGTATAGAGACCTATGGATGCGGCATCGTGAGCCAGCAGATGCGGTAACCCTCGCAGGCTGGATGGGCGAGCAAGGAGCAGCGGCGATAGTTGCGGCAGAAGAGCCTCTCCGAGGAGACGTTTGAATGACTGCTACCGGCTCGCCGAGTCACCGAACGGATGATTGCAGGCCACGGTCATTTTCCATTGGACGGGCCGGCGGTACTGCATCTCCTGGATGTTCCCTTTCACCGCTTCCATCCTTTTCTTTGATTCTTTTGGCTAACATAGATGGAGCAGTTCGTACGACTTTTGTGCGGGTTTGCAGTTTGGACATAATCTCCACAGACGAATGACAATTCACAGCGGTGAAGCGCAGTATACGGCCGGGAACAGACGACGTACAATTGGAAAATTGGAAGCCGAGCACATGTATGCCATACAGGCCGTACGACGATGAACTCACAGAGTGAACGTTTCAATGACTGGAAGCCGAGCACATGATGGGATAACCACCGACAGACGAGAAACGACGTTGGAAAGCTACTTTGTCAAGGAAAACAGCTATCGTTGATACTATGAGAATTTGACTTACGAGCGCCGATATGCACATCCCGGAGATGCTCGGAGATGGATGACAATCAATCTATTTGACTATGGCGATATACAAAACGTTATGTGGAATTCTATCCTATCTAATATACTTACTTTCGATGACAATCTACGAGACTAACAATTGAATGCCGAGAAGCAGATATACGTACCGGCGGCCTTGCCGTACCGAGTACAATCCGGACTACTATTGAAGAGACCACATCAAGCAGCCGTATGGCAGAGAGTACAATGCTGATTACAATACTGAATACAATGCCAAATTTGTTACGAAGTTACATTACCGAGAATACTATCCCGACTGAAATCACGACTCAAACTCAGCGATCACAAGCTACTCAACTATGATGACAATTGACGACTACATATCAACTTCGGAATCAACACCGATTCAAGCCCATCCAGTTGATATACCCTACGAAGCCGTACGAGGTTAGTCACCGGCGGAGCAACGACTTTTAAATGAGGGGGATGACCGTACCGGAATCGCAAGAACCAAGCACCGTGAGATACATTCACCAATTGAGAAAGCTAACAGCGGCAAGTGCATCTGGAGACGAATCGACTAGTGGACTCAGAGAACGATGATAAGTGCACAGAGTCAAGTGATGGCAAGCACACCCGGTGGAGAGCCAGAGAGCGCACCCCGCGACTGAGATGATAAGCTCACCTAGCATACGACGGACGTCCAGTATACCTGCAAATGCACCGGAGAGAGATGATAAGTCAAACGAGCCCGATCCATGCCGAAAGAGTGCAATATAGCTACCGAAGCATTCCAAACGCGATTCCGAATGATCGCAAATACGGCTACCGAAACAGTTCCGAACGAGATACCGAAAAACTCTAATATGACCACCGAATTGGGCTACCGAACGAGATTGAATCTGACCACCAAGCGTACCGAATAGCCTACCAAATGGCATCACGAGAGGCAACCAAGATAACTACCGAAGAGATCACCGAGATCTCACAGCGACGGACATCACTGCCAAAGGACTTCACATGGAGATCGAATGAGAGGATTACTGGGAGCCCTACCGTACCAAGCCACTGACTGAGACGCTTACCGAATGGCGTACCGAAAAGATCAAGAAACCATGGCCGAACGGCATACCGAACTGAATGTCCCACCACCTTACCAGAGGCTACCAAATGACCACCTACAAGACAACGAATATTCAACCGAAGCTGCCTACCAAGATGGCCAAAGAGATTTCAGCCAAGAACGCACCGAAGCCATCATCCGAATGACTTTCACGGAGAAGCCGCCCACCGAGACCCTGCCGAATCAAGAGATGCCGAGATCTGCAAATGCAATGTACAAAGCAGCTTTCCGAGAGCAGAAGCGCGCTCCTATCACGGTGAGTATGACCACCGACAGTGAAGCTTACGTGTTAGATACCGATCAATGATACACCGCCCATGCCCAATGCAATTGGCGTCTATTCTACCACTCTCGAATGGTCACCAGCGAGCCACATGAGAATTGACGGCTATGACGATACCAGGAGCGGAAGCTCACATCATTATCCAAAGTCAAGACGAGATCCATGTGATTCACCGCCCATTCCCGATGATGGTCTATGCTTAGACTCAACTTTGTACGAGCACACATACGACATGGCCGGGATCTCATGACCGGAAGTCTACCGACGAAGTGAGAGCTGAACCGAATTATATATCGAATCAGAGATTACAATTGCAATCCCGAATCACCAATGAATCCCAATTCCAATTCGGAGATCCAAGTTACCCTACTACCGAGCCACAATGGCAATCGACAATCGATATGATGGAGAAGTCGTCGACTGAGCAACGTACTTTCAAAGAGGGAGATCGCCGTGTATACACGATCAAGTCCTACCGACAAGTCGAAGCCCATCGAAAGGCAGTCTACCGAGATTCGCACCGAGAAATCGACAGAGATGTCTATGTCGACCAAGATTCTACTGAAGCCGCCTATCGAGAGCGCACACCCATTAAGTTGACCGGATGGTCACCGAAGCGGACTTCAAACGACGATTACAGAGTCAAGCAGCACCTCGGAGTCAATGCCACTTACCGAGGGCAACCGACAGAGAAAGATTCCACGAAGCACTGCACGAAGGCTCGGAAGAGCGCAAGTGCACTTGAACTTGTTAAGTATAACCATTTTAGAGAAGCGTACGTATTAGATGTCGACAAATGGGACGCAACTACACAGGATGCAATTGACGTATACGGTTGATGTTTACCGATGGCAACGAACGATGCCGGCAGCGGAAGCTCCCATCGATGACAAGTCATGAGCGGAAGCTCTACCACCCTGATGATTCCGACCAAGAACCACGCCGAGATATGAACCACATGGCACATTCGATGCCGGATGAGTTTGGGAGTGGAGATAAGGAGGAATTGAGGTCCGAGACTCGGGAGAGGAGGAAATGGGTCAATAGAGTTTCGGAACTCAGGACAGGAGGAAAGTAATCAATTGGGCGTTCCTTTCTTCTGTTTCTTCGCTTCTCTTCTCATCTCCATAACACATTACTGTATTGGATCTCGGCCTGGTACAAATGGCGTCGGCACGGGTTTTTACCACCTCCGGATGGCAGCCAAGTGGAGGTGGAGTTTCCCCGTGCGCCGGATCCACCGAAAGGATACCGTACGGTCCCAATCGGTAGCGGGACTTATGATTTTGTACGAGTACGTACGCGGCATGATTGATTAATGCTTTCTTTCCTATCATTTCCTTCTCTCTTGTACGGTTTATGCAGCCCTGGAGGTCTGCGCCTAAAGAAGGGGATAATGTAACAGCGGCACGTGGGAAGTCACATCGACGCGTGTCTTGGCGAACATAAACGGCAAAATAAGTCAACAGCGACGACATAAATCGGGAAGCGGACAGCGGCGATCGATTTCTAACATCGAATTGACCCAGGAACGAGACTCCCAGCATACCCGGACCAGCGGAGGAGAGTGGGCGCCTCAGCATAGGAGAACGCGCACGAAGATCCACGCAGTTGAGTGGGATCGCGAGAAGGCTTGGCGGAAGTCAGAACACAGAAATTGCGAAACAACTCAGCAATCGTGACAGAGAGCGGCATACAGACACGGGCATTCGACTTCCAGCATCGAACTGACCCCAAAGCGACTCTTCTAGCCCCCCTGGACGAGCGAAGGAGGTCGGTCGCGAGCGCCGCGACGCAATGGCAAGCAAATCAGTCACTATCGCGACGCAAGAGGGCAACAGTCCTACTGGAGGAATGGTCGAACAACCCCCAGTGCAGAAAGATATGGACATGGCGGACGTCAGGAAAAACATATTCTGGCACGGGTAATCTACCGCAGGTTATATGGCCTACCGTAACCGTCCGTAACACCCATAACACCACATAATGAAAAACACCCCAGAGCTGTTTTCTGTAATGCACCATAATTTACCTGTAATTTACCAATAGCATAACTGAATTATTACTGTAATGCAACTGTAGCACATGTATTATATACTGCCATTTATGGATAATACTATAAATTCAAGAGTTACTTATTTATTTACTACTCTGACATGTGTACACTCTGACATGCTGACTCTAACAACTCTGACATACTCGCTCCCACTCCAACTCTGACATGATCATCACTGATCTACTCGCTCACACAACGCTGACATATTCACTTTCCCACCTCAGATATGCTTGGTCTCACTGCTCTGACATGCCCACTCTCACCTCTCTGACAATGTGGTTTTGCTGGGAGCAAGCCGGTAGCGGTGGAATGCTCACTCTCACCTCTGACAATCTGGCTTCGCTGGTAGCGGGGGAATACTCGCTCTCACCTCTGACAATCTGGCTTCGCTGGTAGCGGTGGAATACTCACTCTCAGCTCTGACAATCTGGCTTTGCTGGGAGCAGGCTGTTAGCGGTGGATCTGGCTTCGCTGGGAGCAAGCTGGTAGTGGTGGAATGCTCACTCTCACCTCTCTGACAATGTGGTTTCGCTGGGAGCAAGCTGTTGGCGGTGGATCTGGCTTCACTGGTAGCAGTGGATCTGGCTTCGCTGGGAGCAAGCTGGTAGCGGTGGAATGCTCGCTCTCACCTCTGACAATCTGGCTTCGCTAGGAGCAATCTGTTAGCGGGGGATCTGGCTTCGCTGGTAGGGGTGAAAGTGGCTTCGCTGGGAGCAAGCTGGTAGCGGTGGATCTGGCTTCCCTGGTAGGGGTGAAAGTGGCTTCGCTGGGAGCAAGCTGGTAGCGGTGGATTGGGCTTCGCTGGTAGCAGTGGATCTGGCTTCGCTGGGATCAAGCTGTTAGTGCTGGATCTGGCTTCGCTGGTAGCAGTGGATCTGGCTTTGCTGGGAGCAAGCTGGTAGCAGTGGAATGCTCACTCTCACCTCTCTGGCAATCTGGCTTGGCTGGGAGCAAGCTGGTAGCGGGGGATCTGGCTTCGCTGGGAGCAAGCTGCTACCGGTGGATTGGGCTTCGCTGGTAGGAGGGAAGAATAATCGAAGAGTAAAATACCCAATGCTGGTGATGGTGATGGTGGTGATGGTGATGGTGTTGGTGGTGATGGTGATGGCAGTGATGATGATGGTGGTGGTGGAGATGACGACTGAAAAAAGGGGGTTGATGCAATGCATGCAGTATGAGAAATTTGCATCATTCTGTAATTCGATATTACATATGGTAACACCTGCATAACCTTCTCATAACTCCGCTTTAATGGCCAAAGTACAGGGTAGGCAGCCATAATCTATAGGACGCAACCGTAACACAGGGGTAACAGGGATAATATATCTCGGTTACGGTTGCACCGAAGGTTTTCCCGACGGAGCTGGGAGAGGCCAGCGGCCCGAATGGCCATAGGTCGTGAGAGACAAGACGCATGTCCTTCATGGCTGCAAGTGAGCAGCGGAAGTGGAACAAGAATTGAAAGAGGCTGAGAAACGAGAGTGGGGAGCAAGTGAGTTCACCGGGAGACTGGAGGAGCTGGAAGGAGCGGACAGTGAGGTAGCAGGCGCGCGGGCTGATGCAGGTGCACAAAACAATTGACAGGATGACGAGAATGCTAGAAGCACACGCGGCACGTGAACAGGTGCCGTGGCGCAGTGAAAGTGTGGCTGGAGGATCAGGAGACGAAATGGGATGATCGCCACAGGCACAACGTACTACATGGGGCAGGCATGGGGGACATGACCGCGAAGGTACAGGCCAAAGTGAGAGTAGGCGAAGCAGCACGGGCCCAGGAAGGGGGAAATGACGAAAGCAACGAGACTGCGAGGCAGGACTGGCGAGGCTTTAGGGTCTCACCGCATGCAAGGCCAGTGCAGGGCGGCGGGCCACAGAAGCGCCAGCTGCAGCAGCAACCAAAACCCAAAGCCAAACTGCAACTCAAGCAGCAGCCCGAACAACAACAGCAGCATGAATCCAGAGCTAAGCCAACACCCGCTCCTGCATGATGATAGCAGACAATGCAACCCCGTACCCAGAGTCAGAGGGCACCCGCCGGCCCAGGCCTCACCCCGAGATAAGGTTCGAGCATGGTAGAATGGGGCCTGTTTCTAAGAAGAGACGAGGGGGTACTTCTGCCCAACAAGATGGACCAGGAAATTGCGTTGGCCATCAAAAGAGCGTTGTTCCACCAGAAGGCTCCAGCCCACATCAGGAGTATGAACGCGAAGAGGAAAGGCAAGGGTGCGATCATGGCAGTCACCCACCAGAACGCAACAGCGGCGATGGGTCTAGTGTACCGCAAAGTCATCATCAACGCAGCCCGCACGTTCGACAAGGGAGTCATGGAGGTTGAAGAGAACGAATCCTGGGAAAGGCTGAAAGTCCATGCAGTACCACTCATGAGGTACATGGGCAAAGGCACAGAGTGCCTGGAAAAGATTGGGGATGGGATCCATGCGGAGACCGAAGGAGTGGTGATTCCCGTCCAAGTGCGATGGCTGGCGAACCCTCACGGCATCAGGGGGAGGAGACCGTGGGGTGGTATCTCTGCGTCATCATTATTCTTTGTGGTAAAGAGAGACAAGGTGGCGCGGAGACTAGCCAAAGAAGGTATCAAGGCTGCGGGAGTGTGGTACCGAGTCGAATCATTCACGAATGTAGGCCCAGACAGCAGATGTGAGCATTGCTGCGGATGGGGCCACATAAAGAGGAAATGCAGTAGGAAACTGACATGCAGCTACTGTTCAGGACCGCACTGCACCAGCACCGATAAATACAACGTCGTGGGGTGCATTTCCAATCCGGGCTCTCTCTGCGGCCACACACAAGAGAGGTGCCACAACTGCAAAGGAAACCACATCGCATTCAGCAATAGGTGAGCAAGGACGGTATTGGCCAGCATGGCGACACGGGCGAGGAGGAGAAGAAAACCAGCGGAACGGACCACGAAGAGCGCGGAACCTCCCGCAGGTGCGAACACGTCAGTGCTCGGCCTGACGGCGTGGGCACCAGAGGAAGGAGAGAGTGGCAGGAGTGAAGAATAGATGGCCGATGCAGAGGAAGCGGGGGCGGAAGCCTGATCAGCCACTCGGCATACTACGATAGGAAAAGAAACAGATTGTGGATCGCGTAGCGCAAGGGGAGCAGTCTTACAATGAACGAACTAACCAACTTGAACAAGAACGGAGGCGATGATGAAATCGTTGTCGACATTAAAAGGAGGGCAGAGAAAAAGATAAAGATCGTAAATATTTACATTCCGAGAGCAGGGGAGACAGGAGAGAGGCCAGTGTGGAGACTAGACTGGCAGAAAATTATCAGGCTGGGGGGGGGTAGGTGGCACAGTGCTCGCGGGAGGTTTCGACGCCCAAAGCCAACGCTGGGACCCGAGGTGCACAGAACGAAGGCGTGCTGCATACTGGGGAGAAATTATAGACGAACATGGGCTGGTAATTGGAAATGACGACCGACCTACTCACTACTGGATGAGGAACGAATGCGAGGGCGCATCCATTGTAGACTTGAGTTTGGCCAACCGACCGTTTGGAAAATGGACGATCGTGGATGGGGATCAGGCCATGGGGTCTGATCGTGAGATCATAGAATGGGAGATTGAAGTCGAGAACGAGGAGGAAGCAGCAGGCACACAGGTTGTATGGTGGAAACTTGCGGCAACGTGGGAGGAGGAGGACACAGAGCATGCGGAGAAACTGTCGATGGAGCGGGCAAGGGGAAGGGTGAAGGTGGGAGCGGAGAGCACAGGCGATGATGTCGAGAGCGAACCTGAGTGGTGCCAGGATGCACTGCGCAAGGTACTCGATGCCACTGCCAAGAAAAAAAGGATCTGCGCTCGGTCAAAAAGATGGTGGAATGGCGAGATCACAGAGAGGAGGAGCCAACTTGGGAGAGAAAGGAGGAGGAGGTACAGATCGGCGGCGACAGCCCAGGGCAAGGCTGAATTGCCGAAGTCGATTCGGAGAGCAAAAGACAGGATGTGAAATGACTACCTGAAGAACCTGAGGTGAGATGGGTTCTGAAGAGCACCGAAGTTCGCCAACCCAACGGCAGGAGCGACCAGGTAGGCCATGACAGACAGAGATGGGCAACAATCAAACACCATCACCGAGAAAGAAGCGATGCTGAGACGAGAGTCTTTTCCCCCAAATGAGCACGACCAGTACTTCAAATTACCACTGGCGGGGCAAGTGCACCACTCCCTCACTGAGGAAGCTGTCGAACGAGCCATTTTTGCACAGGTTGTTGGGAAGGCCCCAGGCCCGGACACATTGTGTTTTGGACCCTTAAACCTACGCTTGGAGTGGGAGAAAAGTCGAATCATAGAACTACCGAGGGCAGTCGTCCGAACAAGCCGACTGCCAGCCGTGTGGAAGCGGCCAAGCGGGGTCGTAAACCGCAAGCCTGGGAAGCACAACTACACAAAACTCAATGCGTATCGCTCCATCTCTGTACTAAGCTGCATGGGGAAAGTTTTCAAAAAAGTTTTTGCAGAGCTGATGGCTGAAGATGCTGAGAGAAGAGAACTGGTTAGCGATACCCAGTTTGGGAGCAGAAAAAGGCGGTCCGCAGTCGACGCGGCGGCTATCATGGTCGACAGCACCAACGCAGCTCGGAGAGAGGGCCACATAGCTGCTGTACTCCTGATGGACATCCAGGCAGCCTTCCCAAACCTAAGGAGGGTGGAAACTGATCCACACAATGAGAGGCAAGGGCAAGGATGGAGACCTGATTCATCGGACGGCAAGTTTTCTCTCAGACAGCACGGTCGAAATGGTAATGGAGGGCAATGTGATGGAGAGACACTCGGTGGAAGCAGGTATACCACAGGGCTTACTGGTGGCTCCTATCCTGTTCGCAATTTACAGATCAGGAGTCATAAAATGGGTGGAGGAGAGAGTTGCCGGAGCCGAAGGCCTATTGTTCATGGACAACGTCTGATGGGTGGCGACAGGGAACGACGTCAACCAAGGCGACAGCAAACTCTAAGTCTGCACCAGAGGGCGCAGCGATGAGGTGGAAGACGGGAGCTGGAGTTGGATACGACAAAAAACCAAAGCGGCACTCTGCACCAATAGACGAGGCCACAAGAAACACCTGCACCCGACGCTGACAGCGAACATAAGGGTGGGGAATAGCTTTGTTAGGTTTAGCATGGACGCGAGCAGGTGGCTGGGGGTCTGGATGAACGCCCACCAAACGTTCAAGGAGCATCACAACCGATGCATGAAGAAAGCTAGAACCACAGAAGCACGAATCCAGTCACTCACTGGAACACATGGAGTGGTACCAGCCTGCGTGAGAGCAGTACAGATAGAATGCGTCCAGGCTGTCGCACTGAATGGAAGTGAGCTCTCGTGGGATCCGAAAGAAGGCAGCCGGCAAGACGACCTCCAGCTACCTCTCAATCGAGAAGCCAGGTCAACCCAAGGCGCACTGCCGACAACTCTGCGACGCACACTAATGAGACACGCAGGGCTCATACCTGCGGCGGTGGCCCTCGATGCCAGACAAGAACAGTTTGTATCCAGGCTAGCAAGCATCTGCGCTGGCTTCAAGCCAAAAGAGCTCTACAATGAGTTTATAGCTTGTGCCCCGGGAGGCAGAGTGTCCGTGATAGAGTACAGGCGCGGCAGGAGATCAGAGACGATATGCTGCCCAGACCCAGGGGAGAAGCCAGCGGGCAAGACCACTATACTGGAAAACGACACCGCTGCCAAATGAGCCGCTGAGCGATGGGCAAAAACAGAGGAAAGCACACTGGAAGCTGGCACATGGACGTGGTGGACGGACGGATCTCCAATGGATGATGGAACAGTAGGAGCCGCAGCAGTGTGCTTCAACGGAGAAAGCTGGACGGTCTTCTGCAGCTACTTGCGTACAGGATGAATGGAGGTGTTCCACGCTGAACGTTGGGCAAGCAGAATCGCACTCCAAAAATGCGTGGCAAGAGCGGAGGTGCTACGAGCACCTGGAGTCTCGACAGTGGCAGTGTTCAGCCATTCGCAGTTGGCCATCAGACCCACACTGCACCTGGACACAGGGTCAGAGCAGCAGCTGGAAAGAGCAATCAACGAGCATGCTAGGGCGCGCCGCGGCCACAGCATCGAAGCCCCAATCCACTGGGTCGCGTAACACTCGGCAATCCCCGGCAATGACGATGCTGACCTCCAGGCAAACAAAGCGTGCAAAGACCGAGGCTACACAGTACGCAAGTGAATATACATCTTGCCCGCAAATAGGGCAAGGCGCATCCGCGCGAGAAGGACAGCGGCGAAAGCGAAGTGCGAGGCCGACAGGTGCTCCAAACACTAAATATAGACTGAAGGGCAAAGCAGGGATCAAGAGATCCGTCCCAATGACATGCGTGAAGTCATTGCCAACAAGGTTCTACAGACTTAAGAGTGGGCATGCGCCGGTTGGAACGTACCTAAAGCGATTTGGACACCGAGAGGACGACAAGTACTGGTGGTGCAGCAGCAGAAGACTGCAGACACGGGGGCACCTCTTCCGCCAGTGCAGCCGGTGGAAAGACCAGCAGACAGAGCGCTTGAAAGAGGTGGGAAAGGCCACTGAATGGAAGGCGGGCAGATGCCGGCATGTGCAAATCTATCAGCTTTTCTCCATCGATGGATGTGATCAAGCGGTGATGGACTTCCTGGTAGCGACTGACGTCAGGAAGTTCCCATCAAAACTAGCGGAGGAACCCCGGTAGGTAGAGGGAGAGCAGGGGCAGAGGTGTCTGGACCGGAGGCAGTCGGTCGGTCTCTCGTTTCGTAGATCTCTCTGGTCGCTGTTTGTTTTCTTGTGGTTTTTTTGTTTTCTCTTTCTGTTCGTGTGCACTTGGTTGATTTTCCTTTGTCACAGGGGACGATGGATAGCGAGTGAGAGCCCCGCCATCTTGCCGGCTTGCCCGGAGGCGGAGGGGGTGTCTTTAAGTTCTGCCATACTCTAATTTGAGTGAATACAGCATGAATGAAACAATACAAACAGAAACAGCAGCACGTGACCCGGGGCCAGTTAATAGCCGTTTAATATCGTCAACTCGCTACACACCTTAGATCTCTAGTGATAATCTCATCAATCCATCTAAACCTACTGTCACTCGCATCCATGTATGCACTCATATTCCTACAATTACCATCTGTATGCCTATGAGGCCGACCGCTGACACACGTGCCCTTACATCATGTCATGCACAGTGTGAGTGGTCATGATATCACAGCAACTGCGACACTCATTGGACACTCATGTGTGATTTACACTAAGAAAAACTCAGTTGTCCATGCTGCGCTTGCGACAGCCTCGGCGCCCAACCTCTTTACTCCATCATCGGACGAGGTAATCTGCTGATTCCCTGATCCACTTTGATCTACCCCTTGGGCAGATTTGATTTGGAGGAATCAAGCTGCAAGCCAAGAACCCACCAGCATGAATCAATTTAACCTCCACAGGCATCGAGGTATATCCTCCATCTCCGCAGTGGAAGCAGACCTGACATCCATCATCCGACCCTGCTCAGTGGGCCTTATTGACTCTGCATAGCGTCCATGCAGATCTCTGTGGACCAATGACTGCTCAATCATTGGGAGGAGCGAAGTATTACACCAATTTCAGGGAATATGCAACTTGTTGGACGGAATTGAAACCAATCAAGCAGCACAGTCAGGCTTGGGGCAGCATCATGATGTACTTTTCACAACGTAAGGCGATGTATGCAGTGAAGATTAATGCATTTCGCTCTGGCAATGGTGAGGAGTTCACTTCCCATGTTGTCGAGGAATTTCATGCCTCCTCTGTATCCAACCATGAGGTTTCTCCTGCCTATTCCCTGGAGGAGGATAGAGTTGCAGAGAGGGTCAATAGGACAACCTTTGGGCAAGCAAACTGAATTCATGATGGGGGTCATCTTCCTCTCTTTCTGGGGGCTGAAGCAGGAAGGACTGCAGTGTATATAATGAATCCAATTTCCGGCATATCTCATACCATGACCGCTTATGAGTTCGGGACTGGGAAGCGTGCCCAATCCCTGGTCCCTCGACCACCCATTAGATGCGAGATATGGCATCATGTTACAAATGACCTTTGAACACAGTGGGAGCTCAATACAATTACAGGACATCTTGTAGACTAGGATGGCAGAAATCATAATAGGGTGTACTGCAACCATTCACTAATCATCACCAGGGATGTTGGTATTAAACCTCCAGCCCCTGGGGCAGCTCAACATCCACCAGTGGCAATCATCAATAAAGATGAAGAGGAGGACTCGAAAGTTCCTTTCAAGCCATCAAAGGCAGACTATCTCACCGATACACCACCATCAGCAGAATTCAATTAATGTTAGGAGAATGAGGAATCCCTGGATTCGATTCCTGTCGAAGCTGTTCCTCCACGTATAGCAGTCAATACTGGATCGCATAGCAAAGTTGTAAAACCCTTAAAAAGACATAGTGCACGACACGATACAAGCATATTCAAATCCTCACGATTTCACAATAAACAGTCACGTTCAGAAGGCACTCAGCTAACTGCGAGCTACAACAGACACCCTGCAGTGGCAAATGAGACTGCATCCATCGAAGAGCTTCGAACTTGGGAAGACACTATAGTTTCCCCACAACAAAGACATTGAGAGCAGGCCTGCCAAGACGAACTAGGATCGATATTGAAGAAAAAAGCTGAGTCTGAAAGGGCTCCAATCCGACCAAAACATCGAAAAATACTTAGATGCAGATGGGTCTTAAAGATCAAGTATGTACCAACAGGAGAGGTCCAGCAGTAGAAGGCAGAACAAAGAGCAAAGGGATATACACAGTCATGTGGCATCGACTGTCAGGAAGCATTTATCTCAGTTGTCAAGTTTCAGACACTCCGCCTTCTACTTGTTCTCACTGTATTAAAAGACTTTGCAATCCACCTGATGGATATGCAGACAGCAGTCCTTGGGCAGAATCTGACAGGCAATTAGCTGTCCATATACAGGGACCTATCTCCCCGAATTTCAAGGTGGCGCCAATAGGCAGTGGTACTCATACTTGATAAGACAATAGATGGCTTAATACAGTTATCTCGTGTACTCAACAATGGATTATATGAAATCTTTTTATTTCATGTTTTGCAGCAACAGGAAGCAGATCACTGTATATACTTCAATCGCTCTTGAACTCTCATCCTTATCGTCTATGTCGATGACCGTGTGTTGATAAATGATTTCGACAGTGTCCAGTCAATGAAGAAGAAGTTGAACATTCGTTTAGAGATGTCAGATCTTGGTCCCCTCTCCTACCTGCTAGGCATTGCAGTTACACAATATGGGAATGGACTTCATCTCAAAAGGTTTGGGCACCGAGAGGATGACATATGCTGGTGGTGCAGACGGGGATCAGTACAGCCGCGGGAGCATCTCTTCTGCCACTGTATCCGATGGATAGACCAGCAGAAGACACTCTGGAAGACAGTGGGAAAGGCCACAGGCTGGAAAGCTGGCAGATGCCGACATGTGCAGATTTCCGGGCTGTTTGCCATGGTGATATGAGACCAAACGGTGATGGACTTCCTGGCAGCCACTGAGGTCGGGACGTTCCAATCAAGGCAAGTGGAGGAGCGCGGGCAGGAGGAGTGCGGACAGGAGGAGCGTGAGTAAGGGGGTTTGGAGGGGGATGGTCTCTCCTTTCGTTAATCTCTTTTGTTCTGCTCAATCTTTTGCTTTTCATGTGTCCAAGGGGAGGATGGGTAGCAGGTGGGAGCTCCGCCATCTAGCCGGCTCGCCCGGAGGGGGAGGGGATATTTGGTCCTGCCAGACTCTAATTAGAGTGCATACAGTATGAATAAAACAAAACAAAAAAAAAAGGACTTCATCTCTCACAGGAGCGGTATACTGAGGAGATTCTTCCACAGTTTCAGTTCTCTTCCAGCCACCCTTGCAGTACTCCTCACCGTCCAAATATGAAGCTCAGAAAAGAATCTAGACGTCTTTTTTTCCAAGATGCTGCTACTCTTTATTGAAGTATTGTTTGTTCGATCATGTGCCTGATGCTGTCTATCAGGCCAGACCTGTCATACACACTGGGAGCAGTATCTCAGTTTTCCAGTGCTCCCAGCATTGATTATCTTGCAGCACTCCATCACATTCTCAGGTACATTCTAGGATTTGGACCCCTGCAACTGCACCTGACTAGGTGTTCTGTGACTCTCATGGCTACTCCATTGACCCAGCCTCACGGTCCAAAGATGGTATGGGATACAAATATCGCTGGCTACAGCAATTGCGATTGGGCTGGGTATTTAGATTCCTGCCATTGCACTAGTGCGTAGGTCTTTCTGGCTGGTCAATCGCCAGGCTTGTAGTCAAGTAGGAAACAGGCCACCGTGGCCTCGGCCTCCACAGAAGATGAGTGTATGGCACTCAGTTCAGCTACTTAGGAAGAAATTGGGGTGCGCTTCCTCCTGAGGGAGATTCTGGATTGCCAGTACACCATACTCCATTAAATCACTATCTCTGCAGGCAACCCAGGATACATCACACTTTCGCACAATCCTGTGTGCCATGCTTACACCATGCATAGCGATAATCATCATCACTTCGTTGGGGAGAATGTAGAAGGAAAAGAATTCTATCTGGAGTATACTCCCACTGGAGCTATGGTAGCAGACTGTCTTACCAAGGCTCTGGCTAGGGAGAAATCTGTACAACACCCAATGATTCCACCAGTCCAGCAATAGACCAGTCCGGACTGGAACCGTCCAGTCTAGTCCAGGTACAGTCCAAGAAATGGTTGGACCGGGATTGGACCAATCCCCAATTTTTCGGAACCTGGACTGCTTTGGACCAGTCGACTCGGGCCGAATCGGCCCGAATACGCAGCGAGTTACAGATACACTTGTTGACAGCGGAAGATGATGAATTGAATGCCGATCCAAAGAGAAGGTAAACCATGGACTTATATACGAAAGAGAGAGAAGGAAAACTCAATGCCGACTGCCAAAGCCGGAGCCCAATGCCGAGTACCATTGGCGACTGCCAAAGCCGGAGCCCAATGCCGAGTACCATTGCCGAGCGCTTCTCCTCGCCATGGGGGCCAATGATTCCACCAGTCCAGCAATGGATCAGTCCAAACCGGAACCGTCCAGTCCAGTCCAGGTCCAGTCCAAGAAATATTTAGACTGGGATCAGACCAATCCCAGATGCTTACAGACTGGACTGGGCACGGTCCGGACCGATCCCTCATGGTGCCCAGGGTTAGGCTATAAATTCCCGGTTATTAGTCTTTCAATTGCGAAAATATTTCTCAGTGGAGCCAAATAAAGAGACAAAAGTGGTAAAATTTCAATCAGAGTGGGTATTCTGGGGTGACTGGTGATAAAATGTGAGGATGAGTCATGTTTTCGGTAGTACTGGGCTAAAAAGCAATGTCAAAATTATATGCATAAATGGATCGGTCCAGACCAAGCCCGTCCAGTCCAAGACGGCATGTCTGTGGATCGGTCCCGTCCAACCATTCCATTAGACCCGACTGGACTAAGCCCTACCGCGGGCCGGGATCGTCTGGACTGGTGGAATCATTGATGGGGGAAGGCGAGGCCGAAGGGGGCAAGTGAGGCAGTTGGGGGCAGGCGAGACTCGTGGGGGCTGACGAGGCCAATGGGGGCCGTAAGCCACGGGACTTATGCCCGAGCCCGGCTGTACCAAACACTACGGAAGCCACCGGGCCAAATCCCTAGTCATCAACACTCAGTCAACAAATAGACTCATACACATGTACTCATACATGTAGACTTATCTTGCCATTCACTAGTCACCATGCACATCTCACCCCTCACCACTTGCCACTTGCCACTTGCCACTTGCCACTCACCACTCGTTTGATATGGTTGGGTTTCTGGTGGTGGTGCTTGCTACCAGTGGGCGGGTTGTGTCATAGTGATTGCTCGCAGTGGGTGGTTGTTATGAAGTGACGTTTTTTTGTTTTGTTTTAATCATACTGTATTCACTCCAATTAGAGTATGACAGGACCTTAATAACCCCCTCTATGAAGTGACGTTGTGTCTAAGTTAGGGTTGCAGGGATTACTATCTCACTTCTTTAGTTTTTCGGATGTACTTTGAAATTGATAAATATTATCCTGTTTGGGCTGGGCCAGACCAAGCCGGTCCAGTCCAAGACTGCCAGTCTGTGGCCCGGTCCAGTCCGACCTTCCAGTGGGACCGGACTGGACTGAGCCCTGCCCTAGACCAGGTCCGTCCGGACTTGTGCAATCATTGACAACACCATGCCCTTATGGGTATATTTTATTTTTGGCTGCAACTGTATTTCATTATCTTGTTTGATGAGTTGTGGTTGATTTTGCTCATTGATGGCTGTTGACCATGGGCGGTTGTCAAGGGAGTGATGTTGGGCAGAATTAGGGTTGCAAGGGTGACTGCCCGGACCTGGGGCTGTCAGTTTTGCCATTTTTGCTTTGGCAGCAGCCAGGTTGATGCCGGGTCTGCCTCACTTGTACTTAGTCTTTCTTTTGTACTGTCTTTTGTTCTCCGACTTTTGCTCTCCCTGTCTTTGACTTTTATCTGGGTGGGGTAATCACAGAGTGGGAGTATTGGAAATCCGCTCAAACCCAGGCCCGAGTCCGTCCGATGGCGGCCCGGCCAATGTGGCCTTGTCATTCTGTATCTAGAGGCAGCGCTAGAGCAGAGAGAACGATATCGCTTTTGGACTGTCTCACAGCGCCCGCTACCATTTCCAACACCAATCACTGCCTTAGCTGTTGACTTTTTTGGCTGCTTTGTTTTTGTCATTTTGCCCTAGACTTTTCGCAAATCCAATCAAATTGCGTGGTGTCTTGTGCTCGAGCTTTTGCGAACTTTCCCTCCCACCTTCGGCAGTCCAAAGGTGCTGAGAGTCTCATTCCGGGGTCAATTCGACGTTAAAAACCAATTACCACTCACCGCCTTTTGAATGCTGATGTCGTTGTTGATTAAATTTGCCGTTTCTGTTTTGCCAAGACTCGCGTCCTCAACCATCTCTTGTATCTAGCCAGAGCCATGCCTGATTGCAGACTACAATTTTCCCAACTGAGAATCCACAACCAGTTTAACCCTAGGACCTCGAGTTTCAGAACTACAATCTTGCAGGGCCGTTCAGTTTTTGTTTGTTTTTGTTTTAATCATACTGTATTCACTCTACTTAGAGTATGACAGTCCCTTTATCCCCTCTGCCTGCGGGTTAGCCGGCTAGATGGCAGAGCTCCGCTCCTGCTACCCGTCGTCCCCTTTTTGATGCAAGAAAGATAAGAAAAGGAAAGAACGTCACCATAGAATCCAAAGGAAAAGGGATGTGGATGAAATCAAGGAGAGCTCGCTGGCTGTTATTCCTCTGCCCATTGCCCGCAGTCTCCTATTCCTCCGCCCGTTGTCCGCCGGCTCTGCTTCCTCCGTCCATCTTGGGACGGAACTTCCCGACATCAGTATCCGCCAGGAAGTCCATCACCACTTTATCGCACTTCTCCATAGAGAGCAGCTCACAGACTTGCACGTGTCGGCATCTGCCCGCTCTCCATCCCATTGCCTTCCCCCCCTTCTTCCACAGCGTTCTCTCCTGGTCTTTCCATCAGCTGCAGTGGCGGAAGAGATGCTCCCGCGTTTGGGCTACCATCCTGCCTCCACCGCCTCACCACCAGCACTTGTCATTGTCTCGGCGACCGAACCGTTTCAGGTACATCCGCACCCGCGGGTGTCCGGACTTCAGTCAGTAGAACCTGGCTGCCAGAGGTTTCACACTATTCATTGGGATGGGTCTCTTGCTTCCAGCTATGCCTTTCAGTCTATAGCCGTGGGGCTTACTGAATTTTTCAGCCTCCCACTCAGCCTTCGCTGCCGTCTTTGCTTCAGAGATTCGTCTGGTCCTGTTGGCCGCTGAGGTGTATATTCGTTCTCGTACTGTGCCTGATCTGCGGCCCTCTCTCGCTACATTTGCTTGGCGATCTGCTTCCTCATTTCCGGGGATGCCACTTTGTCCTGGAACCCAGTGAATTTCTATCTCTATGCCGGCTTCGCGGAGATTCCTTGCGCATTGGCTAATCCAGCTGCCTAGGTGTTTCCCAGGCCCAGGTTCCAGGTGCGCCGTTCATAGAATGGCTGCTTGCGAGTCGCAGAAGACAGCTACTGGCGTTACTCCGTCTGTCTACAGTATGTCCCTTTTCTTCACTCACTCCCGAAGTGCGAGTCCTATGGCCCACAGTTCTTCATCGTCGACCTCCATTGGTCCGGTGCCGAGGCGTCTGCCGAAAGCTCTCAAGCCGTCTCTGTGCTTGCACACGGCTGCGCCTCCCACTTTGCCGTCATTGGATGGTGATCTGTCCGTCCACCACATCCAGACCCTGGCACCCACCTTGGCCTGCCTCTCTCTCGCACAGCGTTTCACTTCTGTGTTTGCCACCGTCTCAGCGCTCAGTATGATGGTGTTGACCACCGGTTCTTCATCTGGGATGGGCCAGCGCATGGTCTCTGCCTCTCGGCCTCGTTCGTGATCTTTCTTGATCACTCTGCATATCGGTGCGCGAGACACGGGGTGGTTGTACATCCGCTTTTGCATTGAGCCTTCGCATGCACTTGGAAGCCTCGCCGCGAATCGTTACTGCCTGCAGTCGAGGGTTACTGCCATAGGTGTCAGTCCTGAATCTCTCATGAGCGGACCTAGTGGCTTCTTGGGCAGTGCACCCCAAGTTGACCTGACTCGACGATTGAGGAGGAGTTCAAGATCCTCTCGTCTGCTGATTTCTTTCGGGTCCCACCATACTTCGCTACCGTATAGTGCAACCGCTTGGACGCAAGCTATTTGAACGGCCCCTGCCCGCTCTGGGACGATATCGTGCATCCGCGTCAGTACGCGCAGTCGGGCTTCTGCTGCCCTGGCCTTCTTCATGCAGCGGTTGTGATGCTGTTTGAACGATCGGTAGGCATCCTCCATACTCCCAGTCACCGTGTTGCTTCCGTGTTGCACCGGGCCAAGCTGTCTCCCATTTTGATTTTTGCTGTCAGTTTTAGCTGAAGGTGCGTCTTGGGGCCTCTTCTGCGTGTGAAGATTGCTGCTTCCGTCTTCACAGTGTCGAACTCGAGGTCTCGCTTCCTTGCGTACTCGATGCTCCCAGCTGCTCGGGATTCGAGTTTCCTGACCACCTGATTCACATGCTTTCCGGGTGGAATCTATCCAGGGTTGTCTACGAAGGAGAGGCCTTCTCCTTGGACTCGCTCTTCCACCCACTTTATTAGCCCAGGGGTGTGAATTGCAAAAAGGATCGATGACACTGGTGAGCCCTGTGGAACGCCTGCTTCCACGTGGTGGCTCTTCAGGACATTGCCCTCGATTACCATTTCCACTGTCCTGTCTGAGAGGGAGCATTCGGTCCATCATATCAGGTCTCCATCTATCCGCTTGGCTTTCATTGCGGGGATCAGCCTCCCTCTCACTACGCTTGGAAAAGCTGCCTTGATATCCATTAGGAGGACAGCCATGATGTTGTCTGCTTTCGATGCCGCATGCGCTATGTCGAGCATGATGCCTGCTGCATCGATGGCCGATCTTTCCTTTTTACTGACGAACTGACCGTCCCTTAATGGTGCTCTTCTCTCGGCCTTGTCGGACAGCAGCTCACCGACTACTTTCTCAACGACTTTTCCCATCCAGCTGAGAAAAGAGATCGTTCATTGGGAAGGACTCTCCTTTGAACATTGTCTCCTTTTCGGCGATGGTGTTTGCTTGCTTTCTCTCTCTATCGGTCAGCGCTTCCACGGTGGCTTCTGCTGAAGGGATGGCGAACTTTGCAGCCCACCAGACCTCACCCCCCCTAAGGTTCAGCAGGTACTGATTCCACATGCGGCTTTTGGACTGCCGAATCGGCCTCTGCAGTTCCGCTTTTGCGTGCGCCGCCGCTTCTGACCGCTTTCCCCTCCTCTTATCTCGCCCTAATGTGCTTCTCGTCTCCATTATCTCACCGTTCCTGCACCTCTTCAACCAGGAGAAGATTCTTATTTTCCTCTCTTTCTCATCCAGAACCTTGCTCAGGGTTTCGTGACACCACTCTACCTCCCACTCTACCTCGTCCACCATGCACACCTCGTCTAGGCAAGCTCTATGTTCCTTCAGCTCCTTCGACAGGTTCTGTGCGGCCATTTCATCCTCTTTTGACATGGCGGCCATGATCCATCCTATGACCTGCACGTGGTCCGCCTCTTCCTGCGTATCGATGCTGAACTCTCACTTGATCACCTCCTGGTCAGAGCCTGCGGCGTGCCCCCCGGCCAGTATGGTCCATTGCGTGACCGGTCGGCTGGCTAAGGTCAGATCTATTGTCGACTCACCTGCCTCACCGTTCCTTGCCCAGTGGTGAGTCGGTTGGTCCTCATTTCCAATCTCCAGTCCGAGCTGGTCTATAATCTCTGCGCAGAAAGTCGCGACCCGTTGCTCCTTGCATCTTGGGTCCTACCTGCGGCTGTGTGCATTGAAGTTGCCCGCGAGTATTGCGCCGCCTCCTCCCTGTTGGATGATTCTGCTCCAGTTTATCTTCCTCACTTGTCTCTCCCTGGTGTGCACCTCTCTTTGATCATAAATATTGATAACCATCGTTGTCTTCTCTCCTCTTCTCTTGACATCAGTCACAATGACATCGTCGTTCGTGCCCCTGCTCAGATCTGTCCGTTCGTCAGTTGCTAAGCCGCTCCCATTGCGCACTGCTGTCCAAACTCTCTTTCGTTTCCTACTCTCGTATGCTGAAGGGCTGATTCCAATTCCTCCTATATCCTCCGGCGGCTCCTACAACATTACCAAATTTGCTTTTCGTTGGACTCCCGGCACCAGCGGCGCCATGGTCCAACCGTAGGACCTCGCGCAATTGTGCTGGACTGCTCTAATCATGGGAGGCGGCGACTCCCATTTCAATCTCGATCTCCGCCGCGGTCTCTGCCATTACTACGTCTCGCTCCCCTTTTGCCCCCTCCTTATCCCTCTTATCATCTGCCACTTCATCGGCCATTACCTCCCCTTCATCGTCTCCTATACCCCTCGCCCATCTGGTGCCAAGTGCTACTCTGTCGGCCCCAGTCACTTCCCTCATGGATGTTGGTCCTGCTAGCCCTGTTTTCCTGCTCTGCCGCGCTGCCCTGGCAACTTCAGTCTTCTTCGCGCATCTGTTACAGAACGCAATATGATTTCCTTTGCAGTTGGGGCACTTTTCCATCGTGTGGCCGCAGAGTGATCCCTGCTTCGCCGTGCACCCCACCGCTGTAAGGGCGAGGTCGAGTACTAGAGGTTAGGGTTGCAACGGCGAGCACGTAATGCGGCTGGTTAAGTGCAACCTTATCTCGACGGCTCGTGAGGACTTAGATTCTCACCGATAATCTTACCTACACTTCTACACCTAAGATCACTCGAGGCCGCGTGTGCAACCGTATCTCTTATATTACCACCCTGCTCCCTACGCAGCCAGAGGCAGGCGTACGTGCCCGTACAACCGCGTTGCAGCTGTGATCGCTTGTCCGGTGATGACTTGAGCTGTAGCCACTGGTGGGTTTCCTGCTGCATTTGTTCTCAATGTGACCGCATCCACAGCAAAGAGCTCACATCTACTTTCAGGGCCCACGTTCGTGTACACTTCAACTCGGTACCATACTCCGGCCGCCCTGATGCCCTTCTTGACCAATCGCTGTGCCACCTTGTTCCCCTTTACCACAAAGACTACCGATGATGCGGCAATTTCTCCGTTTGGCCTCCTCTCCCTGATAGTGCAGGGGTTCGCCAGCAACCGTACTTGGGCATGGATCGCTGCGCCTTCGTTCCCCGCTTCGAACTCCTCTCGCATCTTCTGCATGCCCTCAGTGCCATTTCCGATGTACCATACAAGAGGCACCACATGGATCTTCAGTCTTTCCAAGGACTCATTGTCTTCGACGTCGATGACTACATTGTTCACGCTACTCGCTGCCATGATGATGATCTCGCGTTACTACTGTGGCACCTCTGCTGTCGTGTTCTGGTATGTGATTGCCGTGATCGAACCCCTAGCATTGCTTCTTGCGTTCATGATCCGAATGTGGGCGGGAGCCTGCTGCTGAAAGAGCACTCTGTTGATCGCTGAGGAGATTTCTTGGTTCATCTTCTTGGGAAGTGGCACATTCTCGTCTCTCCTGAGGATTGTATGTGTGTCTGCTAAGCTCGAGCCTGTCGTTGGGGCTTGGGCTGCGCTGGCCGGTCTCTTGTGGTTTGGTGGTGGGACTGTCTCCCACCGTCTGCCCGGTGTTGGTACTGATGTAGTCGGCGCAATTGGCGTCAATGTGTTTCTCGGCGTCAGTGTCGGTGCTGGGTTCGGTTTTGGCTTTGACTTTGGCTTGGGCTGCCTTCCAGGCTGCGATTGCTGGCGCTCCTCTGGCTTCCCTGGCCCTACTATCTGTGTTGCATCTGCGTGTATTGAGGTCTCCAGACCGGCACCATCCGTGTCTGCTTTTCTTTCCTCTCTCTGGCCCCCCTCTTTTGCAGCCATCACCCTTGTGACCATGTCTGGGATGCCTCTGCCCCACAGTACATAATTCTGGTGGTACGAGTACCACTTCTCCTCTATTTTCTCTAGCCACATTTTCATCCCTCGCCACTGCGCTTCCAGAAGTGCTGTCTACCCGTCCAGCATGTTTGCCATCTTTGCGATGATTCGGTGTGGCTGTGCTACTTCACAGTCTTGCTGTTGAGCCGCTCGCTCCATGCGGCTCTTCAAGTCCCCGGGGGCCAAGGCGGTAGCCGGGGCCTTGCTCCTCCTTCTCCGCTTGCCGTTCTCGTTTCTCTCAATCGGCTTAAATATGGTTGCCCCCGTAGTCTCTGCGGCAATGGCTGTCACCGTCATCGCCATCACCGTCACCACATCCATAGGCACGTCGCTCCTCCCGTCTCCCGCTCCTCCCGTGTCCAGGTCGCTCCTCTCTCTCCCTCTGACCTCAGTCATCACTCCTGTGAGGCGATCCTCTCTCCTAGGGTAGTCCTCGTTGTCGCTTGCTCACTGGCGGACGCGTCGCGTCAATCGCGTTATCTGCCAAGACTCTACACGAATCCACTACGTTGTGTGGATTCCTCCACCAGCGGTCTGGAAGGTGTTAGAACGCTTGTTCGGGGGTCAATTCGATGTTAGAAATCGATTGCCGCAGTCCGTTTTCCAATTGCTATCGTTGTTGTTGACTTAACGCGCTGTTTCTGCTGTGCCCAGACTTTTGTCGATATTGCGGCATAGGGCCTTTCAGTTCTTATTAGACAAATGTTTGTGAAGTTGTTATAGGTGTGTGGTAGAAGTTTCAGGGGAAAATGCAACCCACCACACCATCCTTCCATTACCCCGGGGGCAGAAAAGCCGCCACCAGTGCTAGTACTCTAGATAGAGTGTATACAGTATGAATGAATAAATAACAACAATTCAATGACATCATTAGTCACTTGTTGTCATTCGAGGCCGGCCTCCGACGAGCGAAAGGGCTTGCTCCTGATGCTGCCTCCTCGTTTCCAAAAACGGCCGAGAAGAATTCAAAGAAAGATGGTGCGAACTTGACCTCAGACGCATCGACTCCTGATTCTGAATGCGTCCTTTTCTCAGTCATCACAGTAGATTTCGCATCGACGAATCGACACTCCGACTATTGGATGCAAGATACTGGAGCCTCGAACCATGTCACTAGCAACCGACATCTCATTAAGACATTTGAACCGGTGGTCAGCCATCCACCCGGACTTGAGCACCACATCCGGCTCTGGATGCTCGGCTCCAGGTATGATATGACCCGGGCGGGCCCCGGATATGGCACCTACCGGGCATGATTCTCATTCTCATATATAAGCTCTGTCTTTCTCTTCTATGTACTTTAGACAATTCAACACTTACGTTCATTCCCTCAGATTTGCTCTCAACAGCTTATGAGTCCGGCGCTTTCTCGTTCGAGTCGAATCAACACCTATTAGTTGTATAGAGTGTGAATCGAGAAAGACCAGAAATATATAGTACTCTGTCGAGTGAGATTGGATGGTAATGTTAAGATTGAGGCTCGGCGGGAACACCAGGTTGTATTCGATGAGCGTGGAATCCAGGCTGCCACTTAGTTCTAGCTTTCGTAATTCACGATCATCCTCCCTTGGCATCATCGAAAAGCCTCTGTTTTTCTCTCTAAAGAACGCACGCCCCAGCAAACCATGGCGCTGGCTGTGTTTGCTGTTGTTGTTTAATCATACTGTATTCGCTCTAATTAGAGTATGAAAGGACCTTGATAACCCCCTCCGCCTCCGGGCGAGCCGGCTGGGTGGCGGAGCTCCCCCCCCGCTACCTTTCGTCCCCGTTGACAAATGAAAGATAAGATAAGAGAAAGACAGAAAGAAAGAAAGGTATAACCCCGTTACCGCCCCCGCCGCTCCTGAGCCCTGAGCCCGCTCCTACCGCTACTTCACTTAGGCGGAAACTTCCCGACTTCAGGGGCCGCCAGGATGTCCATCACTGCTTGGTCGCACTCTTCTATGGAAAACAGCTCAGGGATCTGCACATGTCGGCATCTGCCCGCTTTCCAGCCCGTCGCCTGTCCCACCGCCTTCCAGAGATCTTTCTGGTGATCTCTCCACCGGCTGCAGTGGCGGAAGAGGTGCTCCCGCGTCTGGGACACTGTCCCTCCACACCACCAGCATTTGTCGTCATCTCGGTGGCCGAACCGCTTCAGGCAAACTCCAGTGGGCGCATGCCCGGACTTCAGTCGGTAGAACCTAGCGGCGAGCGACTTTACGCTTGTCATCGGGATAGGTCTCTTGGTCCCCGCCTTGCCCTTGAGTCTGTAGCTGAAGTGCTTGCTGCACTTGTCGGCCTCCCACTTCGCCTTGGCTGCTGATCTTCCCTCGGAGATTCGTCTAGCCTTATTCGAGGCCGAGGTGTATGGCCGCTCTATCACTGTGCTTCCGCTTGCGTCTCGGGCTAAGTTCGCCTGACAGTCCGCCTCTTCATTTCCGGGGATACCGGAGTGTCCGCTGGCTGTGTTTTGAGCCTAGCGCGTGCGACCCCTAACACCACGTACTTACTAGAGCATACTTCTGGTTAAAAAACTACTCACGAGATCCCAATTTACATTGATTACTTCGCCATGTACTCAGCACCAACTCTAACTACATAAATACTGCGATCGTTCTCGGCTGACCAGCTTGTCCATCTATGTGCTCTAACATTACAAGTAACCCACGTACCGCCGGAACATTGCTTTGTATCCTTCTTCTCCCATGCTAGCCCTCTTCTCTAGCCCATTCAACCTTGTAACAACAATTCCCAATGCAATTTCTCCGACAAAGCTCACCATACTCGAGCCTTCTCCGCGTTTGTACCGTACATTGTTCCTAACCCTTGAACCACTTCGTTATGGGCGACTCCTAATCTAACAACATATCTTAGCAATTAATCAATGATAGCAATTATGGCCGGGGTCAGCCTACTCGCACCATCAGGTATCTATTTTCTTTTGAATTTGCTCTTGGTCATCCGCCTCCATCCACATGGCTAGTGCACGCTGAAGCTGTTCCTCTTGGGTCTCAGTGTCCTCATGCGCCTCATTTTCCTCACCCATCTCCAAATCATTATAATCGTCCGCATCTAGTGACATAGCTAATGCACGTTGAAGCCTTTCTTCGCCCGCATCACTGTCCCCATCCATCTCGAGGGACATAGTAAGTCCAAGGTGGAGTTTTTCCTCATCTGTCTCAAAATCGTCATCGTCGCCGCTCTTCTGCAATATCCGAGGCCAACGGCATAATTTTTCCTCCCCGGTGTTGTCGCACTCTAAAGTCATAGCAAGGGTAGATTGCAGCAGCATATCCCAAAATTGAACTGAATGGCCTTCCAGTGCCTTGTGAAGCCCATACTCTGAACTGGACTGCTCTGACAAGCGCTGGATTGCCTTACGGTTCTTCCGTAATATAGCCAAGTTAGCATTTGCATGTACGGTGTCGGGATGATCCTCGCCAGATGTCATCCGACGTCTAGTAGTAACTTCAAACAGAAGTGTTTCAGCTTCTGTCCACCGCTGTTGATTGCTGTATGTTGATGCGAGGTTATTCATGCTGGTCAAGGTATCTGGATGCTCTTGGCCGAGTACCCTCTTGAACGTCTCCATGACATGCACTGACAGCTCCTCGGCCTCCTTCCATCGCCCCTGGATCGAAAATGTCGATGCGAGGTTGCCCATGCTGGTCAAGGTATCTGGATGCTCATGACCGAGTACCCTCTTTCTTATCTCCATGACCTGCACTGACAGCACCTCGGCCTCCTTCCATCGCCCCTGATTCCAAAATGTCGATGCGAGGTTGGCCATGCTAGCGATAGTAGAGGGATGCTCATGGCCGAGTGCCCTCTTGAAGATCACCATGACTTGCACCTCCAGCTCCTCGGCCTCCTTCCATCGCCCCTGGTTCGAAAATGTCGATGCGAGATTAGCCATGCTGGTCAAGGTAGAGGGATGCTCTTCGCCGAATACCCTCTTTCTCTTCTCCATGACCTGTACCTCCAGCTCCTCGGCCTCCTTCCATCGCCCCTGGTTCGAAAATGTCAATGCGAGGTTGGCCATGCTGTTCAAGGTATCTGGATGCACTTGGCCGAGTACCCTGTTTCTCGTCTCCATGACCTGCACTGACAGCTGCTCGGCCTCCTTCCATCGCCCCTGCTTCCAAAATGTACATGCGAGGTTGGCCATGCAGGTCAGGGTATCTGGATGCTCTTGGCCGAGTACCCTCTTGAACGTCTCAATGACCTGCACCTCTAGCTCCGCGGCCTCCTTCCATCGCCCCTGATTCGAAAATGTCGATGCGACGTTGGCCATGCTGGTAAACGTATCTGGATGCTCTTGGCCGAGTACCCTCTTTCTCGTCTCCATGACCTGCACTGACAGCTCCTCGGCCTCCTTCCATCGCCCCTGCTTCGAAAATGTACATGCGAGGTTGGCCATGCAGGTCAGGGTATCTGGATGCTCTTGGCCGAGTACCCTCTTTCTCGTCTCCATGACCTGCACTGACAGCTCCTCGGCCTCCGTCCATCGCCCCTGGCTCGAAAATGTCGATGCGACGTTGGCCATGCTGGTCAAGGTATCTGGATGCTCTTGGCCGAGTACCCTCTTGCTCGTCTCAATGACCTGCACTGACAGCTCCTCGGCCTCTTTCCATCGCCCCTGGTTCTTGTATGTCGATGCGAGGTTGGCCATGCTGGTCAAGGTATCAGGATGCTCTTGGCCGAGTACCCTCTTGGACGTCTCCATGACCTGCACTGACAGCTCCTTGGCCTCCCGCCATCTCCCCTGGTTCGTGTATGTCGATGCGAGGTTGGCCATGCTGGCGATGGTAGAGGGATGCTCTTGACCGAGTATCCTCTTGAAAGTCTCCATTACATGCACTGCCAGCTCCTCGGCCTCCTTCCATCGCCCCTGGTTCTTGTATGTCGATGCGAGGTTGGCCATGCTGGTCAAGGTAGTGGGATGATCTTGACCGAGTACCCTCTTTCCCGTCTTCATGACCTGCACCTCTAGCTCCTCGGCCTCCTTCCATCGCCCCTGCTTCCTGTATGTCGATGCGAGGTTGGACATGCTGGTCAAAGTCAAGGGATGCACTTGGCCGAGTACCCTCTTTCGTGTCTCCATGACCTGCACTGCCAGCTGCTCGGCCTCCTTCCATCGCCCCTGGTTCGAAAATGTCAATGCGAGGTTGGCCATGCTGCTCAAGGTATCAGGATGCTCTTGGCCGAGTACCCTCCTGGACGTCTCCATGACCTGCAACTCCAGCACCTCGGCCTCCATCCATCGCCCCTGGTTCCTGTATGTCGATGCGAGGTTGGCCATGCTGGTCAAGGTAGAGAGATTCTCATGGCCGAGTACCCTCTTGAAGATCTCCATGACCATCACCTCCTGCTCCTCGGCCTCCTTCCATCGCCCCTGGTTCCTGTATGTCGATGCGAGGTTGGCCATACTGGTCAAGGTATCTGGATGCTCTTGGCCGAGTACCCTCTTTCTCGTCTCCATGACCAGCACCTCCAGCACCTCGGCCTTCTTCCATCGCCCCTGGTTCGAAAATGTTGATGCGAAGTTGCCCATGCTGTTCAAGGTATCTGGATGCTCTTGGCCGAGTACCCTCTTGGACGTCTCCATTACCTGCTCCTCTAGCTCCTCGGCCTCCTCCCATCGCCCCTGGTTCGTGTATGTCGATGCGAGGTTGGCCATGCTGGCCAAGGTATCTGGATGCTCTTGGCCGAGTACCCTCTCTCTCGTCTCCATGACCTGCACTGACAGCTGCTCGGCCTCCTTCCATCGCCCCTGCTTCCTGTATGTCGATGCGAGGTTGAACATGCTGGTCAAAGTAAAGGGATGCTCTTGGCCGAGTACCCTCTTGGACGTCTCCAAGACCTGCACCACCAGCTCCTCAGCCCCCTTCCATCCCCCCTGGTTCCAAAATATCGATGCGAGGTTGGTCATGCTGCTCAAGGTATCTGGATGCTCTTGGCCGAGTACCCTCTTTCTCGTCTCCATGACCTGAACCTCCAGCTCCTGGGCCTCCTTCCATCGCCCCTGTATTGAGTATGTGCGTGCGATAGTTGTGTTTAAGTGTAATGGTATGAAATGGTGATCTCCAAACTCTTGTATCATATCGGTAACCTCTCTTTTGTACTCTTTCCGGGCTTCCTCCACTTTGGCCAAATCATATATTTGGTATTCGTGAATAAGGTCGACCTGAACAAGACCGCTGATTCCACTCATTCTCTCATTTTTCCACTTTGGCAGCCGTACCGCCTCTTTTTCAACCTGCAGATCATTGAGTTGTTTGTTACTTTTTTCTAGCCACATATGACACTTATTGTCATCTGACTTGACCCCGAATCCAATTCGGTAACAAAATGCTAGTTGAAATGCGATGTGGGTGGCCCAGGATTGATTTTGGTTCTTGTGGTAGTGTTTTTCGAGACCCTGTTTAATTTGTTTTCGCACACGGTAATCGACTCGCACAAGGTCGGCTAAGTTTTCGGAAATCTTGACTAATAGTATCAGCTCGGTGTTGGCAATGGAAGATAAAGTGATATCTACCCGGAAACCAGCAAGTCTCGAAAGATCTTTGTCTCCGTCCTCTGATTTTTCACTGTAAGCTTCCATTCCGTACCCCTCGACGAAACCTATTTGTTCTCTGATGCTAACTTCCTTTATTTGTCTCTCAGCCTCGAATTCAATTCTGAACTACTTAGTGTATGCCCTGAGTTTCACGCTTTTGAAGATACTCACTGTTCTCGCCTGAGGAGACCCACTAATCTGTTCAGATCGGATGTCCTCTTTGCCGGGTTAAGTGGAACTGCGAAGCTGAAAAATTCTCTCAGCGGATTCCTGTGTTTGGTACTTGCCAGAGGTATGGAATCAATGAATTGATTAGCAATATGTGCCAATTTATCATCATATTTGAGCTGTTCCAGCGCTGTACGGGGCCCGATAGGTGCGTCAAACGTGTATTCGGTGTTATTCAGAAGCATAGGTACACCCCCGGACACAACCCAAAGACACAGCATCCCAAAAGAGTATACATCAGTCTGTTTTGCATTATGGATTTTGAACTCCCCAAAATGATGCTCAGGAGCATTCCATGGCCTTGATTTTGGCAGACAAATATTTTCTGCTTCCCCCGCTGCAAGTGTAGAGTATCCGAAGTCGGTCACCTTAACTGTGGTTTTGCCGATAGCGTCCTTGAATATTAGCACGTTCTGTGGCTTGATGTCACCATGAATTATATCTGTGCCCTTGTAAGACTTCCAGAAGGTAAGATTTAATCGGATGACATACTATATTCATGTAAAGTGCTGATGGCACTTCCAATGTCGGCACAGAGATTGAGCCGGTCATCCATGGACATTTTCCTACCCTCACTGACGTTCATGAACTGTTGTAGATCCCATGCTGCTTTCTCAAAAACCAATACAGGAACAGCTTTCTCTGTCCTGCGCTCGATTTCCCAGCAAATTCCCTCGAGGTTGACTATATTTGGGTGATTTTGAATAGGGAGTTGACTCAAAATCAATACTTCTGATATCAACGGTAAAAAGTCCGTGTCCGAACCATCGTCGTCGTGAAACCGCTTGAATGCAAGCGGCATGTCGGTGCTGAATGTAGACTGGCTAATTGTTCCAGAGCCACCCTTGCCCAGATCGTTGAGAGCTGGCTGCCACGTAATTGGGAGGTAGTCGACATTGTATTTTTGGATGACTGAAAGAAATGCGATTAGGTCGTTTTGGGGGTCGTTTTGGGGGTCGCCGTGGGTGAGATTCATTGGTGCAGCAGAGAAGCGGGTAAACATTCCATCCGAATATGACACCAGATTTGCGGAGTTGCATGTTGAAAACATGGTGTTATAATTCGAAGATGATACTGGTGCGGAGTTAGGCGTTGAAAAGGTGGAAAGAATGAAACCGGTTGAGTTTAGAAGGATGGCAGAAGGGTGTATGTAGTCTCGTGATCTGATTTATTCAATGCGTACCGCTTGGAACTGATAAAAAACGCACGCTGGAGGAAGGGAAAGTGTAAATACTTATGACCGAACAATGTTCACAGTCTGGTGACAGACGTTTTGCCAGCTGCTACCCGAAGACTAATGTAAACAGCAGATGAGGCTGTGCAACACAAATGCTGACGGAGAACGCAAGGCCAGAGAGTGCGTTTACACGATTGCTCAGCCTCATGAGTGAGCTTCGCCTGCGTGAACATCGCGACCAATCTTTGAAGGAAGTTTGGAGACGCTAGATGGATATGATTGGTCAGGCGGTGGGGTTTTAGGTTTGGCCGGGACCGGAAGTCAGATGTGTGCTGGCAGAAGAAGTAACGTTTTGGTTGGTAGACTACAGGGCTGTGCATGGCGGAAACCTCTCCGCACTGCGGCGATCCGATTTGCAAATACGTGGCGCTTGCGCATGTGGTCATCGCCCAATATCAACACGTTATATCATGCAAGCAAAATGCTTGGCCGATTTAATTGGCCAGCCCGACACCCTGGGAAGGTGCAATGCACTGTCATATTCTAAATAGAGTGAATACAGTATGATTAAAACAAACAAAAGGCGCAATGCAATACCTCCGATGACACGTACATATCTACTCTATGAGATATGTTTGTGCGGGTTTATTTTTTCCCCTGACCTTATGGACTTTCCGGCAGGAGCCGTCTCGAGGCCACACAAACTGTAACTAATCACAATTCATCATGCATGCCCTCAGATCAGCCGCCGCAGGCATATAGTTGTACAACTAGACCGCGGCTCACCCCGAAATGTCGTTCAGCGTCATTCGAAACGAAGTATACATGACTTTGACAACTTGCATTCTTGTGATTGTGGTGTTTTTTTGTGCCTTGAACACAGAGTCGGATGCTTGTTTGTATGACCGTTTGGCGAATTATCACTCATAGGGAATAGCAGTGACTATGATTAAAACAAACAAACAACTCCTACTTCAAATCGCATCTGATAATCTCATCAGTTTCAATACCAAGCAGCTCAGACCTTTCTTTAGATTTATTCCTACTCTTAGATTGCAACTAAACCGAATTCTTGTAGAGGATAGAAAACAAGGCAGTGGAGATTATCATAAGACTTGCTATATCGTGTTTCAGAAGCTGGCAGAGCTGCTGTATAAATAGTTTCCCAACCAATGGAGCATGCAGATGCATGTACCATTTCCGCCACCTAAGATGTATGTCTGAAAGATGCTGTGTTCACAGTCCACCTGACTATTGGCGAGTCAACATGGATAGTAACCCCCAGTGTGCTCAACCGTCCCCGTCCTAACTCGAACGGACGGCACCATCTCCGTCCTGGGTGATCCTGGACGAACGGGACGGTTGAGAACACTGGTAGCCCCCTCTGCACTCACCGAGTATACTACGAACTTTCAATACAATGACATCGACTGAGACAAAGATCAAATCGATTATGTTCAAGACTTCGACTGATTAGGAGTGCCGCATTGTCAGGGGACTAACTGTCCTGTTATATTATCGCATAACTACGTGGTTGCAATGACACCAGTTCGACCGGCTCTCAAGTCAGTTTCATTGTCTGATTCTACTGTAGCTTAGCAGAGCGAAAAAATGTACGCAACTATGAGCGCGATCTTAGAACCCGCAGCTGATTACCTAGTTAAGTCTATAAGTTTTGCACCTATCACACTTTGCTGTATACAGGAAATGTATAAAACTAAACGTGATTTAATTTCCTGGTCTTGAATTATAATACCTGCGATATTCACCGCACGGCTTTCAGTTTATACCGCAAAAAATCGACGATAAACAAATATTTTCCACATCTAGTTGACAAGTATTAAAGATACCACAAATCCGAGATCGGGAGATGAAAATGTGTACAGATATCCCTACTATATAACAGATGAAGACGAGAAATTCGAAAACACGAAAATTTACTTGGCCGAAATTCAGTGAGCTTGGGAGAAGTACACCCGAAGGAAAGGCGAGTTCGGCCCAACTTTGAGAGAGAACCAGCAAAAGTGTGGAAAACTATTTTTCAGGGTACCGTGTATTCTTCACATGCGTGATACACGTCTTGCGTCGCCTTCAAGGAAGCATTCTCGTTGGACAGAATTGTTCCCGTGTGGGTGTACCTCAAGCTCATTAGTCGGAATTTTTCGGCATGTGGCAGTGCGTCGGTTGCTGTAGCGTCATCACAAGACCATTGCAATCTTCCACCATCGTCATTTTCCTTGGACCCGAGTCACGTAATGTTGGGAGATAGGACGAGGGTGCTGGAGACTGCAAAATAACAGCTAGAGGGAGTGAAATCTGAAAAGAGGCAGAATACAAAACGAGTGCGCAGCATCCGCACATGAGCTCCCATCTTTCTACTTCTGTACTGGAGATTTGTGAACTTCTTTGTCAACCACTCAAGTGTGCTAACCAAATCTTCATATTAACTCCTGGGCACAGCGAAGTTCATATCCTATTGGCGGCTACGCTACCACCATGCCTTGTATCTATAGAAGATGTTGCGATAGGAGCAAATTTTGTAGACTTAATTAGGCAGCTGGTTACTACCTCTAGGTTCAACTCAAAGCCGCTTTCTTATTTCGCTGTGTATCCCGCGAGCCTGACAAGACACAGCCCACCACGTAAAAGCCTTGCAGTCAAGTCTCAGGAGAATTTCAATTATTAACATTATGAGTGGCTTAGGTTTCGGTGCAGAAATAACAGTGCACCCACAAATGTCTTTGAAAATTTATGCTTGTGGTGAGACTAAGAACCCGAAAGCAAATGCAATTTGCGCAGCAAGGGGCCAAGGGCTTGGTTTTAGTCTGAGCTCTGGAAGCAAATTTATGTCTGTGACACTACAATGATCCCTGTGGCGATCAACTCTACGTGGCAATGGGGCACAACACATGAACAGCTGTGCTCTACATGTGCAAGGTGATTCACATACAATTTTCGTGTGGTGTGGGCAAAAACCCATGCTGAGCTCACACCTCCGGGTAGAAGTTATTGTGTAGCACACCTCTCCATCCACTGAACAAGCTCCTCTAGTGTTCGCGACGTTGCGGATTCAACCGATCAACCCTGGCACCAACGGTCCGATTCCTGATTTGACTGAACCGGAAGTTATGCATGATCCAATAATGACCGCTGCAAAAGCACGTAATTCTTTCCCATACTGTTGTGTTGCATCGTCTGACCCATGACAGACGATAGCAGTTGATCGCACACTTCCCCCGTCCACCCACTTCTGAATAGTGCGTGTCCGAAACTTGTCGCGTTTATGGAACTGAAGCTGTAGCATATCCGTCAACGACATGTCGGTTAGATCCTCGGTTTTTTGTTTAGTCGTCTTGCTGGTTCGCCAGTTCAGGAAAGGAAGTTCTATATTTTTGAACTCCACCACCGTGTACAAGTTCTTCGATTCGATCAATAGGTCAACAAATCCGGCATTTGCATCCATGTCTTGGCTGGACGCAAGCAACCTGATTGGTCGAACTGATAGCCGGGTAAGAGAGCGCAGGCGCGGTGGTCTTTATCTTCTCTCTTTTCTTTGTCTTTTGGGGTGTTGAAGTGGCCAATCTTTTACTTTTTCTTTTGTTAATAAGGGGATGAAGGGTAGCAGGTGGGAGCTCCGCCATGTAACCGGCTCGCCTGAAGGCAGAGGTGTTATGGGCTCTGTCATGCTCTAATTACAGTGAATAGAGTATGAATAAACAAAAATAAAACAAAACCGGCATCTTCCGACTGCTTGGAAACTTGATACTCAACCGTTGGTGAAATGGCAGTATTGTCTAAAGTTGTCACCCAGAAACTATTGCGGTGAAATTGTTCGGTCATCTTGGATCTGCCCTGTGCAACATCACGTTGTTCCGCCATCTAGCCGGCTCGCCCGGAGGCGGAGGGGGTTATCAAGGTCCTGTCATACTCTAATTAGAGTGAATACAGTATGATTTAACAACAACAACAACATCACGTTGTTTCATTAGACGTAGATATCCTGAAAGAATTCGCCTGACCTCCCCAGATGAAGAAAGGGACCTCACCTCCTGCGACATTGACCAGTGGAGCTCATGTCGGTTCAATAACGCCATTTCGAACCTGGTCGCCACGACACGGTTGGGCATCCACAAGAAAGTCCACCGATTCTCCCAGTCAAATGTAAGGCCACCCATATATACAAGATGAGAGTACCATGCTGGGACATCACCCCTGCCTTTGCCTATAGCCTGGGGACACTGCGAGTAACCGGTTAGAAACAGAATACAATTGAAACCACGTTCAAACTACCAGTTTTTCAAGCGTGAAATTGTCAAGTCCACTGCATCTGGTGGCAACGTGTGCGGAAATCGGAACAGGATGTAGATCACGCAATATAAATGTTGACGGTAGTTGACTGACGCCACTCGGAGTTTAGCCAGGGATCATCCGACGTCACTCGGTGATGTCACCGGTGGCGGTGTTGCATATAAGATCTGAGACGTTGCAGATCTGATACAAGCTCACAGTAACTGGGGCTGATAGTAAAGCACCTGTATATATCTTGAGTCTTTTCCTTCTCTCTCTCACTTTACACTTACTATCTTAATCGACAAACATGGTACTCCCCTCGCTATAGCAACAGGCTGTATTACTATATCATGTTAAGGCTGACGTTATCCAGTCATGACAGTGGGCACTGGATGGTTGTGCTTACGGCATCGTGAGGACTTAGGGGATTATGATGTCAATGTGTCGGCATTGTGTACCTCAGCATGATCTCATGTCACCATACGCTGTGGCGGGAAAATCCGTTTCTCACAACCACCGCCACTCAGCTTGGCAGAGGACTGAGCTACGGCGGGTGTACGGAGATACAGGGATGACGGAGATGGACTGGGTGACGGGGGCGGACGGAGATACAGGGGTAACGGAGATCGACGGAGCGACGGGGAGAATATATTCGGGAGACCCCGGGATAGATAGAATCTCATCTCATCTTACATCATCTTATTGTACAACGAATTACACACTCTATCTTTCCCATCTTTTGATCTCACTCGCTCTGTCCGAGATTTCGTGGATCCTCACAGCCGGGTAGTATCATATTTTCTCACCCTATTCCTACGGTCCTCGAGCCAGAAATGCTGTATCTCACGAATTCCTTTTGGATGCCGCCAGAGGCGCGACGGAGTGTTGATGCTGGGCTCTCTGCCTTCTAGCTCCGCCGTTTCACCACAAATGGAGCCCAAACACGGATTCTGGTTTAGAAAGCTGAGTACGGAATGGCGGGAAAGTCAACCACAAGCTAATACGAGTAAATATGGAGAGAAGAACCTAATGAAAAATACCTACCCTGCAAGCGGAGCGAATGCCGAAGGAAGTAACGACATGCCTTGGGACGGTGCTAACAATGTCAGATTGGAATGCCGGATGCAGCAAGCTGGGTACATCGACGGCACTAACGAAAGAGGCGGCAACCGGACAGCAGGACAAACACCGAGGAAATGGCGCCGAACTCACACCGGACAAAAGGCACTGACCTAACGCCGGGACGAACACTGAGGAAATGGAGCTGAACAAACGCCGGATGAAAGGCACTGACCTTACACCGCGACGAATATTGAGGAAATAGGTCCGAACTAACACCGGCCGAAAGGCACCGACCCCATACAGGGACGCAAGCCACCTACATCGCAGACGGGACGACAGACACCGACCAAACTCCGTAACGAAAGGCACCGACCTCATACCGGGACGACAAGCCCGGACCTCGCAGACGGGACGATAGGCACCGACCTAACATCAGGACGACAGGCACCGACCTTATACCGGGATAAGAAAACATAAGGGAAAACAGGACGCCACTCTCGTACTCAGGAAGAAACTAATGCGAAGGAATACTAAGAAAACGAATTTACGATGCTGTGTTTTTTGTTTGTTTTATTCATACTGTATGCACTCTAATTAGAGTCAATACAGTATGATTAAACAAACAACAACAACAACCTGATATCCCCTCCGCCTCCGGGCTAGCCAGCTAGATGGCGGAGCTCCCCCCCCGCTACCCTTCATCCCCGCTGACAAATGAAAGCTTAAAGACAGACCAGAACAGAAAGGAAAAGAAAGGAAAAGAAAAGAAAATGCAGAGATCTATGCCCGCTGCCGCCGCTCCCCGCACCTGAGTCAGCCTCTGTGCCTGCTCCATCCCTCCCATCATTTGGGCGGGAACTTCCCGACTTCAGTAGCCGCCAGGAAGTCCACCACCGCTTGATCACATTCGTCTCTGGAAAACAGCTCAGAGATCTGCACGTGTCGGCATCTGCCCGCTTTCCAGCCCGTCGCCTTTCCCACCGCTTTCCACAGTGCTTTCTGCTGGTCTCTCCACCGGCTGCAGTGGCGGAAGAGGTGTTCCCGCATCTGGGCCGCCGTCCTGCCTCCACCACCGCACCACCAGCATTTGTTGTCCTCACGATGGCCGAACTGTTTTAGGTAGAGTCCAGTGGGTGCATGCCCAGACTTTAGTCTGTAGAACCTGGCGGCGAGCGATTTCACGCTTGTCATTGGGATAGGTCTCTTGGCCCCCGCTTTGCCCTTAAGTCTGTAGCCGAAGTGCTGGCCGCACTTGTCGGCTTCCCACTTCGCTTTGGCTGCTGACCTTCCCTGGGTGATCCGTCTGGCCGTATTCGCGGCCGAGGTGTACGGCCGCTCTATCGCCGTGTCCCCCCTTGCCTCGCGGGCTACGTTCGCCTGGCGGTCTGCTTCTTCGTTCCCGAGGATACGGGAGTGTCCCGGAACCCAGTGAATCTCCGTTTTGATGCCGTGGGCGAGGAGAGCCTGCGCCTTTCGATTGATCCGTCATGCTAGCCTTTGTCCGGGGCCTGGCTCCTGACGTGCCGCCCGCCGCATGGCGGCTTGTGAATCGCTAAAGACTGCCACCATCTTCACCCCATTTCTTTGCAGTATTTCTCTCTTCTCGATCGTCTCCTCGAGCACGAGTCCGATCGCCCACAGTTCGGCGTCAAAGACCTCCATTTGTTTCGTGCCCAGATAGCTGCGGCGGGACCTCCACACGTCTCTGTGCTTGCATACTGCCGCGGCTCCCACTCGGCCGTCATCTGAGCGCGATCCATCTGTCCACCACATCCAGACTCCCGCTCCTACTTTGGCCTCTTTCTCTCTTGCCCATCGCTGCGCGGCTCTCTTGGCTGCGGAGGCATCGTCCAGTATGACGGTTCTGACCACTGACTCTTCGCCCAGGGGCGGCCAGCTCATGCCTTTAGTTGTCCGACCGTGCTCGTGCTCTTTCTTCACTGCTCTGCATACCGGCGCCCCAGAAGAGGGGTTTTGGTGTAGTTTTCTTAGCTTGTTGCTGCACGTGTTCACTAGCCTCGCGGCAAAACGGATATCGGCCTACAAGTGCATCTCTGGGTTCACTCGATCTCGGCCTCCAACTACATCTCCAAACTCGCTCGATCACGGCCTCCAAGTGCATTTCTGAGTTCACTCGATCTCAGTCTCCAAGTGCATCTCCAAACACGCTCGATCACGGCCTCCAAGTACATCATCAAGGAGCGACGGCGGTTGTACGGAGATACAGGGGTAACGGAGGTGGACAGAGTGACGGGGAGTATATATTCGGCAGACCCCGGAGTAGATAGGCTTCATTTCATTTCCATCTCATCTTATCATACAATGAAAATGCACACTCTATCTTTCCCAACTTTTGGTCTCACTCGCTCTGTCCGAGATTTCGTAGGTCCACGCAATTGCGTGGATCCTCAACGCCGGGTAGTATCATATCTTCTCACCCGATTCCTAGGCTCCTCGAACCAGAACCGCTGTTTCTTATGAATTCCGTTTGGATGTCGCGAGAGGTGCGGCGGAGTGTTGATGGTGAGCTTCTCTGCCATCTCGTGTTGACTAGGGATTTGGCCCGGTGGCTTACGGCCCCCATCGGCCTCGCCTGCCCTCATGGCGAGGAGGAGGGCTCGGCACTGGTACTCGGCATTGGGCTCCGGCTTTGGCAGTCGGCATTGAGTTTTCCTTCTCTCTCTTTCATATATAAGTCCATAGTTTTCCTTCCCTTTGGATAGACAGACAATTCATCTTCTCTTCTTCTCCATCATCTTCTCGTGTCAACAGGTTATGAGCCCGGCGCTGAGCTGAACTCGACGCCTACTATTAGTATTTGTTACTGCCCCTCCTCTGCCCCTGTTCCAGTGGATCGAGCCGACATCTATTAGTTTTCTTGTTTATCGTTTCTCCTCTGCCTACCTGCATTGGACTGAATCGACGCCTAGTAGTAGTGCCTCTCTCGTTTTTCAACCTCCGCCTCTTTATTGTTTCTTAACCTTTGCCCTCCTTTATTGTCTCGCAACCCTCTGTTTCAACCTCCGCCATGTCGACCACGGCTACAAAACTCAATGAGCGCAACTATCGACAATGGGCCATAGAAGCGAAAGCCCTGCTTCGTGCGCAAGGCCTCTGGAAGTACGTATCAGGAGAAATGCGTGTTCCCAGGCCCCCGATTGTAGCATCGACAAGCGACGCCTCCTCAACTACTACTCCCGCAGCTCGTGACCCTCGAGATACCGATTACGACTTCCTGCCGGAATCGACTGACACGTCCTACCTCAATCAATTCTACCACTTCCTCTGTGACTGGGAACGCTGGCAGATGAACAACGATAAAGCATGCGGGCAACTCACAGCCCTGATGGAATCAACGTTCCAGATACGGTACTGTTGACTAGGGATTTGGCCCGGCGGCTTACGGCCCCCATTGGCCTCGTCTGCCCCCACCAGTCTCGCCTGCCCCCACCAGCCTCGCTTGCCCCCGTCGGCCTCGCTTGCCCCTGTCGGCCTCGCTTGCCCCTGTCGGCCTCGCCTGCCCCCATGGCGAGGAGGACGGCTCGGTACTGGTACTCGGCATTGGGCTCCGGCTTTGGCAGTCGGCATTGGGTTTTCCTTCTCTCTCTTTCATATATAAAGTCCATAGTTTTCCTTCTCTTTGTATCGACAGACAATTCATCATCTTCTCTTCTTCTCCATCATCTTCTCGTGTCAACAGGTTATGAGCCCGGCGCTGAGCTGAACTCGACGCCTACTATTAGTATTTGTAACTGCCACTCCTCTGCCCCTGTTCCAGTGGATCGAGCCGACATCTTAGTAGTGCCTCTCTCGTTTTTTCAACCTCCGCCTCTCTATTGTTTCTTAACCTCTTTATTGTCTCGCAACCCTCTGTTTCAACCTCCGCCATGTCGACCACGGCTACAAAACTCAATGAGCGCAACTACCGACAATGGGCCATAGAAGCGAAAGCCCTACTTCGAGCGCAAGGCCTCTGGAAATACGTCTCTGGAGAAATGCGTGTTCCCAGGCCTCCGATTGTAGCGACCAGCGACGCCTCCGCGACTACTCCCGCAGCTCGTGACCCTCGAGATACCGGTTACGACTTCCTCCCGGAATCGACTGACACGTCCTACCTCAATCAGTTCTACCACTTCCTTCGCGATTGGGAACGCTGGCAGATGAACAATGATAAGGCATGCGGACAACTCACCTCCCTGATGGAATCAACGATCCAGATACGGTACCGAGACCTCACTGAGCCGAAACAACTCTGGGATACGATCAAAGCCGACTTCGAAAAAGTCATCAAGCTCGACGGTCGATACGAGATGGCGAAGCTCACATCATGTCAACTCGAGTCATATCCCTCAGTCACCGAATGGATCTCAGCCCAGGACAAGATAATCAATGACCTTGCCGTATGCGACATCACGATCGAAGACTCTTGGAGGAAATTCTACATCATGTCCAACCTCCCGAATACCGAAGAATGGCGAACCTTTGCATCCACACTCGAGCTCACTGAGAAGGCTAACACAGTGGCGAGCATCGTCACCCACCTCCTGTCCTTCGAAGCCCGCCTCCGCAGGGCCCGCGGTCTTGCTCCAGATGCCGCATTGTTTATAACGAAGAAAGGTCGAGGATGACACTCGAAGGGCAACGACAGGAAGGGCGACGACAGGAAGGGCGACGATAGGAAGGGCGATGATTGGAAGAGCCAGGTCATATGCCATGGATGTGGAGTCAAAGGCCATACCAAGGCGAAGTGCAGGAGTAAGCATAAGTGGGCCTCGTATGAGAAGTCTAAAAGTGATGCTAACCTGGCTTCGACCGCATCAACCTCTACTGCCGAGTTCGAGTCAGAGTCATTCCTCTTCTCGGTCATACATTCCGACCCTATCCCGGACTCTACGCCAGACTCTGTGATCACGGTCAATGTGGCATCGGCAAATCGATCTGCCGATTATTGGATTCTTGACACCGGAGCGACAAATCACGTCACCGGCAATCGTCACCTCTTTGAGACCTTTCACTCCATGG
>Ga0307514_10001012_pt1 | contig 41211 bp, 38 predicted proteins | sample 16_EM_MG_FD_203088 | JGI IMG/M metagenome (GOLD analysis project Ga0307514, IMG submission 203088) | Populus trichocarpa ectomycorrhiza microbial communities from riparian zone in the Pacific Northwest, United States - 16_EM | ecosystem: Host-associated > Plants > Roots > Unclassified | place...
GCAGGGCCCGGCAGTCCATAATACAGTCACCTGTATTTTCACAGTCCGTCCAGGTGAAGATTGTGAGACCTGCAGGCCGGTCAGGTCAATGTGAAGCCGGGCCGGACTGGCCGTCTGAGGACACTGATTATACTTATCATCGAATGGGAAAAATACTTAGCTGACACCACCGACCACGATGCTCGTCGTACGTACTAGACCATCATGCAAGATATGCTAATAATAGTATGGAGAGCAAGATACCATACGACTTGTTCAGCCAACCGAACCGTATAACATTGTACTTGCATACGTCGATGTCCTACGTTAAATATCTTATTATTTCTGGCTGTAGGGAATGATTGGATGCCTCGATAAACAGGCATCAATGATCAGGCAACCATGATGAGGTAACAGCATGTGAGACAGCATTAATACATGAGTTATTTTTATCCAACGGATTGCCGTCTGATGGATTGAAGTCGCTATGCAGTTTTCACTCGTTGGACAATGGCATTTCGACTGCATCAAAACCCTCAACAGGGCCAGTAATGTGAAGAAGAATTACTCGAGTGCAATGTCTAACAAATTACACTAAATCTAAACCTCAGTTACAGTTTGGGCCATGTCATTAAACCGTATCTGAGCGAGCCGTCCGCACGGTGCCAATCACAAGAAATATTGCCATTTTATATACAGGGTGCGGAAAACGTTTATCGCAGTTGATGGAACATGTAATCATCTATAATATATACACATGGTTTGTCGGCTCGAAGAATTTTCATTGGTTGATGGTGGTACGTACCATCTTACTGTGGCAAATTACAGAATGCTCATTGGTTGGCAGATGGTCTTTTTCAGTCATGATTAGTGAACTGTGGCGCTTTGCTTGAGTGTGGCTCTCACAACAGCTATTGGTCAGCAATCCAAGCTGGCTAGACGCAATCTGGGTGGGCTGGCTCTCAACTTGCTGGAAACGATCTAGACGCGTTGGCTGGATGCGATCTGGACCGGCTGGCTCCCGGCTGGCTAGATATGATCTGGACGGGCTCGCCCTCTGGTAGTTGGACGCGATCTGGACGGGCTAGCTCTCTGCTGGCTGGACATGGTCAAGATAGGCTGGCTCTTGGTCAACTTAATATGATGTGGACGGGCTGACCTTAGTCAACTGAATATGTTTTAGATGGGCTGACTTTTGGCCGGCTGGAGATGATCTAGACAACACTGACATACTCACTCTGAGATGGTTCTTGGCTAGCTGGATACGATCTGCACAGGCTGGCTCTCAGCTGGTTGGACGCAATCTGGACGGGCTAGCTCTTGGCTGGCTGTACGGGCTGGCTCTCGGCTGGCTGGACGTAATCTGAACGAGCTAACTCTGCGCTGGCTGAACGCAATCTTGATGGGCTGGCTCTCGGCTGGCTGGACGTAATGTGAACCGGCTGAGAGCTGGCTGGATTTCATGGGTTTTGGGGTTTAGGATTATTTTTTACCGAAGGGGGCGGCGAAGCCGCTACATACCTAGTACACGATAAGGGTATGCAATGTGGGGACAAACCATTAGGCAATAGGAAGTTACTTACCGTCGCAAACCTTCGAGATGGTTGCAACAAACACAATAATTTAGGTCAAATGATGTCGAACCCCAGAGAGCAATTAATATCTAGCTGAAGTGAAACAGAAAAATGCATGTTGATTTTTTGTGTTTCAAGTACACGATACCTCTGAATCTGGGCGTTACACTGTACAATTTTGTCGCCCTTCCCTACCTGAGGTATAAAGAGCTACCTGGCATACGGGCTCCTGGCCATAGCCCTAATTTTCTCTCGAACTAGAAAATAATCTAGACTATAAGTAGAGTGGAAAGATTTTGTCCATACAGGAAGTACGCAGAAAGTGGCACATGTAGACTCCTTTGTGCACGCATTCAAATCCTTCTGGATTGCAACAAAACTTGGGTAATCATTTGATATATCTACTAGAAGTATTATCCAGCGCTTAGAAGTCTTGTGTGGTCAAAACATTGCTGTTTAAAGATACAGTGTATTTACGCACGTATTACGCATAGGTTATGCACAAGGTGAGAAGGTTTAGTCACGTGGGTAGAGGCTCATTAGCAATTACAATGTAAAACACTTCTACATCAGAATACATCATGATGACCTTGATTGCTGTGCTAGGGAGAAACCGAAAGGGTCGGTTGCGGGGCTGTTGAGAGCTGGTTTATGTATGACGAGAGGGTTAACTCGATTGTCTTTTAGTGCTAATCAAGATCCAAGCAGCACAAGGTGACTGTATGGCACCTTCACTGGCGTCGCTCGTGAACCATCATAAGCTACAGCTGTATGAATCAATCACGCACAGTTACGACTCTGATCCTTCTTTCCTTATTCATCCTGAGCACTCATGCTGTAACGTTGCTTCTTTGGAGCTACTAGTTGCGCTTCTTGGCCATATCCAGAAAAGCAATCTTCGTGAGTATAGTTCTCATTGGCGGCGTGGCAAAGCCGTGTGCAGACTGAGACGTTTTATGCTACATTCTCACAGAAATAACTTGACAGTTTCCAGTCCCTACCACTGATATAACAGTGCTTCACAACCCAACTGCTCTTGTACTAGCTGCTTCACGAACGGTACACGCACAGACTATAACCCTAAACCTTAGTCTTACATACCGATATGAGCCCTACCCGTAGTTGGTGGCTGCAACTGCTAGCCGGGAGCAGCTCCACTTCAACGCAAAGGACCAACCGAATTGAAGATGTGGTTTCAGCTAGGTCTTCAAATACCGCTGACCTAGCCAACTCTACTTTATCAACGATGTCTAGTTCAACTTCAAACTCTATGTTTTCGGATATCTCGTATACTGCTAGAATGGAGCACAGAGCGACTCCGGAACGCACTCGAATCTTTCGATTCAAGCCTCAAGGACTTCATGCCTCGGATTGATCCCTTCCTATTGTGCGAAGGCAATGGCCAAGAAGCATTGCTCAACTTGGATGTCTGCACTGATTTCTTCAAGAGTCTAGAGTCAAATATGTCCTACCAGAAATAAATAAAAGATGATGAAGATATTGGGTTGGAGATTGACCGTCATTGTTATGGATTAACACCATTAAATGATCCGGGAGAGGTTATAAAGGCAGAGTATGTTACAGTTCCCTTACAACCTATGTCCAGTTCTGATTGTACCAATTTATCGCAGTTACTGGCCTCGCGGGTCATGCTTACTGATCTTGGAAGATTCACTAGTTATCCCAGATGTGGCTGAAGGACCTTTTGCCTAAACACGTAGTAGGTCTGCGGGTTATGACTTACAGCTATGACAGTCGTATCCTCGAGAAACCGAAAGCCGAGGTCAGAATGTCTGACTATACAGCTAATTTTCTCGAATATTGGGAAAATGTCACATCTCCGGTTAGCATATATTCCTTTGGCGCATTGCTGTTGGGTATATGATTGATCAATATTATTAGCGCCGGCCCATCATTGTCATTGGACATAGTCTTGGAGGTATGTCACTAGCCTGGACTGGGGTGTTTACTTCATGAGTAGTGAATACGCTGTTCTTGCGACAGTGCAGTTGGTGGCTATTCTGTATTCCAAAGTAACTCTAACGTTTGCAATAGGTATCTTGATACTGCAGGACCGAGCCTCTATTGTTGATAGAGCCTAAGGTTCGTGACTGCTCTTTTAGACTTCGCACTACTCTTCCATTCCCTACGCATCTTGGACCTTTAGACCTGTACCTAGACAGTCATCGCTCAATAGTCAATACACACGGTTCTCCCCTTCACTATCGCAACATCTATACCACAAATTGAAGGTGACATTGCACAACTTACAGGTTCGAGCACAAGGTTTTGATTGAGTTGAATCAAACCTCACAGAACAGTGACCGGCAAAGCATGTTGGCATCTGTCAAGACTATATTTTTCGCTGGAACCCCGCATGGAGGCCTACGAACCGATGAGATGAAACGGATGGCCAAACAGCAGTTAGGCATTGACAATTCAATGGTAGACCTTCTTAAGCAATTACAGGAGGATTCCGAATATCTGGAATTGCAAAAGAAGGGTCTCATAAAGATATGGTCCTTTATCCGGAAGGTTGTGACCTTTTATGAGACAGTCAAGACTCCGACTGCCCGAAGGGTAATAATGGCGAATCAGCCTCGCTGGGAATGGCATGACTAATCTACTAAAGGCCCCGACTGGAGACTATCGACGCGATGGCAATGAACACAAGATGGTGCGAAGGTTTTCAGCGCGACTATATATACCTTGTGAAGTGCAGTATCCTGTTGATAAAAATTATTCGGATATTATGAAACTCGCGCAGGGAGATTGTACTTATCATGCAGTGGTTAGACAAACGAAAGAGACTCTGGATAGTATTAGGTTTCCTGGTGAGTCATGGGCAGCTGTATGTGATGAATTGCAATATGCTGATAACAATCGATATGATAGAGAGGTACAAGCGCCAAGGTCTGGAATCTCAAAGTAGGTCGTATGAATGTACACCTGATTATTTTTGCACATTCCAGGTTGGTCGTCGGGTATTCGACGCACCAACTCGACCTACCAAACGGGTAAGAGATGGGATGAGAGCAGAGACTATTTAGATGTCAAGATGCTAAGTTAACGGTTAAATGTTCAACACGGCAGGCTTTATATTTAGTCACGTGATCCGACTAGGATTGAGTGATATATCCATGATCGAGTGATGAGAGTGTAACCGGTCGTCGATTGCCTAGTGGCTGTCGCAATTACTATTATAACACCACAAATAGCCATCGTAGTAGTTGAACGAATGTGCGCCTGTGCAGAACCCGGTTTTTGGAATTATAGTAATTCAAGTTCCAATAGGTCGGATGAAGTCTGAAATGTATTTCTTACAGGCACCACCATTAGTAGGACCACCGACCCTCTACCCAGCAATACACCAGGATCTCAACACTCTCGCCACTACCGGATTCCTCCTTGTAACGTTTCGCTACTAAAGTTCGACACAAACAAGATGAATGCAGAATTTCGGTTGCTTATATGCCAAAATCAGGGTGCTCCAGATTAACCGGCCTCCTATCAGTCTACATATGTGGATACAAGCTCATCTCGCTTGAATAATACTGAAATAGCCGCCCGGCAGTCTCAGACAGCACCGCAGCCAGGAATCACCCTGTATTACCAACGGGTTCTTCCGCCCGGGCTCACCAGCCTTCTAGCCCAGGCCCTAGGCACTTTCATTTCTGCCTTGCACGGATCAGGGCAGGGTTTTTGTTTTCCAAAACTACTCTGCGCTGCAGGGCTTTATTCGGATGCTATTCTGCTTGGAATATGAGGAGCTCTGCTCTCTAAGCCTACTCTCTCCTTGATGCCAACACTGTTGGTGCAATCTACAGTAGCGTAGATATGGTGCCGGTAGCTGCATAGTGAGGGTTGTGGCTGTGATTTGGCCTACAGATCGTGGAGCTAAAAATGTGGCGATGAGTGTTGTAAAAGGAAGGATGGTGGGTGGGCAGCCGAAGTTCTCTGTGGGTTGAACAATCATGATCTACCGTTTATGGATATCCCCTCAGTTAATGAAAGGCACAGACATAAAGAGATAAATTAAGGACTCCCGGTAGGTTTTGGATCTTACAAATGCATCATTGCAAATGCACGGTAGTAGAATGTCACAAATTTAAGACACCTTTAGTAGGATTCTAGCATTTTCAAAATATCGCAAGCCGAAGTGTACACAATAAATGGCATTAGCACTTCCAAGGAGGCACGAAAAGCATACATCTGACTCCCTTAGACTTAGAGTAGGTCATTACAGTCTCACTGGTGAGCTGCAGTCTTTCGGGGCTATAGCTGGGACCAGGGATGGAAAAAGCCTCCAGCCTGCCTAGTGTAAACCACGCGATGGTAACGGGACGGGATTCAGGCCCTGCATCCCGTCCGTGAATGGGATTTGGGATGCCCAAAATGCGAAATCCCGGGCGGTATGTCACGGATTTTTGCGAAGCCGCAATTCTTATCAACGCTCCTGAACGGGTGGTCTGAATCAAGATTGCAGTAACTTTCCTGTAGAGCTTCTTCTGGGCTTTTATTCAAGCCCTTATTGACTTTAATCGTCCAAGAGTTGACAGATTTACAGGGGGTTTATCATAATGGGTTTTTGGAAGAATGCTCAATATCACCTTCTCCTTGCGGACCCCCCCACTGGCCTTCAGCCAGTCCCAGTACCTGGCCAACATTAACGCGGAATCCATCGAATATATTAGAGCTACTCTGTGCAAAAAGGCGTGGAATTTGACCAAGAATGGGTGGAGCTATGGGGGGTGGTATAATTCAGTGATCGTTGAGTAATTTGAATTTGTTGCAATTTTTAAAAAGAAACCCGGCATTTATTAGGACGGTTGCAACTGTACCACTGCCACCACTCATGCTCCCTGCATGGGAGCGGTTTTTGCGCGGTAATTCCATCCCATTTTCATTCCGTGGTTCACACTACACACATACCTGCATGGCGTTTGTCCACCTCAATTTACCGAACATGACGATGGATATTGCTACTGTGATGACCAAGATCTTATCTCTCTTGAGCCTTGGCCATGATGGTTTCCTTGGTGCAGACATTCCAGCTGCCTGGATGCCATTTTCAGTGATCCATTTATCGCGATTGTCTCACCTCAGATTGAATTCAATATCTTCCAATAATGAATGGTATAGATTGTCGTCCCGCTCCACATCTCCTCTCGATTCATTATCTTCATCAATATTGTCGCCCTCTACAGCCATGTCACGATCTTTCTCTAATCATATCTTCTGTTCCGTACAAGCAATGTTCTCAACCGTCCCGTCCGACGGCCGGGGACGGCAGTGCCGTCCGAGTTCTTACTGGGACGGACGGGACGGCGCAAAATCCGTCCGTCCCGTCCTAGCATATAAATGACGGCTGGACGCCCGTTGTCTGCCGGGGAAGGTGAAAACACCGTCATCGGCAGTCATCCACCGTCCCCGGCCGTTATTGGGCGGTTACAGGATATACTTATATGATTAACAATTTAGTCCTGAGAGCGCGTGGTAAGAATTATAAATGGATGTATCTATGCATAGTAGAGTTAATGAGTATTCCTGCCATGTCTGATGAACCAGAACGTATATTCCACAGTGCAAAGTTGCTCATCAGTGACCTACGCAAGCGCTTGGCAGATGATGTCATACAAGCATCTGAATGCCTGAAATCGTGGATACAGCAAGACTTGATCAACGGAATCAGACATTGTATAGATAGAACCGATGCTAAAGGACCTTGCTTCAAGGTCAGGATAATTGTAATGAGTTTTATATGAATATTATGTACACTGAGAAAGATCCATGGATGTCGACAGTTGACGGCCGGGGACGGTGAATGCTCAGTTCCCGGCCATCCTATCCGTCCGTCCCCGTCCTGACTCGGACGGGCGGTGCCGTCTCCGTCCTGCCCTTGGACAGACGGCGCTTCGCCGTCCCGTCTCCGTCCTACGTGATCCCGGACGGACGAGACGGCTGAGAACACTGCGTACAAGGCGTTCACTATTTTGCACATTGTAGGGGCTGTATCCTCGTACATATCCCGGAGTGTCTTAAATTCGAATTCAGCACACTCCACCGGTGTCACTGCTTTGGGGTCAACAAGCAACCTCACATCCCCCGATGGAGAGACCAGCAGAAAACGCTCTGGAAGAGGTGGGGAAAGCAACGGGATGGAGAGCGGGCAGATGCCGACACGTGCAAGTCTCTGAGCTGCTCTCCATGGAGAAGTGCGATAAGGCGGTGATGGACTTCCTGATAGCTACTGATATCGGGAAGTTCCCGCTCAAACGTGCGGAGGAGTAGGAGTAAGAGCCGGCGGGCAACGGGCGGAGGAGTAAGAACCGGCGGGCTCTCCCTGATTTCATCACATTTCCTTTGTAGTTTATAGATCACCTTCAGATGCCTTTCGTTTCTTTTGTCAGAAGGGGACGACGGGTAGCAGGAGCGGAGCTCCGCCATCTAGCCGGCCAGCCCGGAGGTGGAGGAGAGTAAGGGGCTGTCATACTCTAAGTAGAGTGAATACAGTATGATTAAAACAAACAAAAAACCTCCCATCCCCCGCGACAGCCTTCATCTCTGATGTTCAAATAGTGATACTAGAGAAGCTTGATTGTATATTATCTAAGAGTGCCACAAGGCCATATATATATGAGTACAAGTGTGAACGCGTGCGTACGCATCTATGTATAGACCCTTCAGGCCGACAGCAATCTCCGGTCATACGAGACTCACCTCCGGCCATACGAGAGTCATCTCCGGCCATAAGATGGCGGAGACCTATCATGCAATATCTGATTTCAAATTCTGAAAGACTAGACACATTATATTATTGCCGATAGCCTGAGGCAGTTCACTTGTAGCTGCTTCGGTCCCACGTCCTTTTCCAGCAAAACAGCTTGCACCTACCATCTCCACCAGTATTTTTGCTGAATCCCCCACGTGTAAAGAATCTCCCAACTCAGGGTTTGGTTCGACGGGTGTTACTGGCGAAATAACATTTAATAAATGATGTTGCATCACGTCCTTGGTGTTTGAACTCACGGAGGACATTCAGGACACTCTACTCCTGCGATATCCATGCCAGGGGCATTTCACAATATTACGCGGAGTCTAATTTGAGTAATTGTAGGTAATTGGGGGGGCGTTGAAATTGGGAGTATGAAGTGACTTCTAATTTTGATGTGTTGATTAAGCGTGGTACGAGCGGGTAACTAACACGCCAAATGGGAAGGATGGGTGCGAGACAACGACACGGAGGACGGAGAGTTTTTGGGCCAGAAGACTACTAGGCCCGCAAATAAGCCGAGTGATGGATTGATGAAGCGAGTGATACTCCGCTGACTAGCCTTGACTCGGATTTGCGCCTAGACCTGTTATAGGGTATCTCTGCCCAGTATCGGGACACGATGTATTGCATACTCTGTAATGTGTTACGAAATAAGTGGTTTGCAATCTAAAAATCCAGATATAGGGGCAACCACCACCAGGCCGCGCTATACATCCCGTCTGGGCCGTAGGTGTCTCTACGTATGCCCCACGAAGGACAACGGTGGTGGGGTCCGAAAGACAGGCGGTAGCCCGCACTGTTGGGTACACTGCTTATGCCATTGACAAACCCATGTAGAATCTGGTCATTAAACCCCTAGGCTAGGGTTGTCGGAATGTGTGGGGTGGGTTTCATTGACGAGAAGTTCGACCAAATCCGTCACATTACAATAAGTCCACGCTGTAAGGAATATATGCGAGGCAGTAACCGCTTGCTGCTATTCACTGCATATACGTTGAGAGCAAGCGTAGTTTCCTGTCTGCTCGCTTTCACCATCGCCGGAGACGAGGGATGGCCGTACTCACGAGCACTAGCAAATTCAGCCTGACTGCGAAGAGGAATTTCGGAGACCTACTAACCAAAATGTGTAAAAAAGCTCAAGGCATGATTTCCACTAGGGTATTAAACAACGCTTATCTTCTTGCGCTGTACAGCCTAATTAACAGCACGCCAGCTACGATCCAGAGACATAATGTCTGTTTAAAGCTATCAATAAATATGCCAGTCATTTAGTAAATATTTTCGTAATTTCGTATTATCGGATTGCGACTCGGCTAGCTCAATAGAACCACTGAAATCTCAAAATCGTGGAGAGTATTTACAAGTAATTTTGTACTGTCTTCTGATTCCAGAGAAGTATACTATGATGTTGCCACGCTTAGAAACACTCGGCATCTCTTAGCAACCACGACACAACTTAGCCCCAACAACACCGAAAAGCTACAAAAGTGAAGCTTAATTACGCGCAATATTCTCTTTAGTTTTCAGTTGTCACCTGCCAAAAATTATGGTTGCCGCGGGCAATTGTGAATCTGAAAATGCAGTTTCTTTACGTAACCTGGATAACGTTTCTTGATGCTGGCCTCACCATCGAAGTTGGTAGTGTTGACTCAGGAGTTGGCCTGAAGGCTCTGGAAGACGCCAGAAGGGCCTGGAGGTTTCTAGCGAGATCTGGAGTTTGGTCACCGAGTTGACTAATGCACGGCGAGTCACTCGCTACTCCGCCACTTTGCAAACTTTCTCTCTTTGCCACTCTTAGTATCACTGCCGAACTTCGCGTATATAAATGCATAGATTTTCCCTTCAATTGCGTTGTAGAACAGACAATTCAACCTCTTGTGTAAAGTTATTGTTCTCATCAGGTAGTATCTGCGAAATCTATGTTTCAATCCATTTCCGATCTGTTGCGCCGTGACACCATTTTACGCTTAGTATTAGTCGCGGGAATTTAATACAACCATCTCCCGGTATAACGCATGAGTTTCAGGCTCCACTTCTCGGAAGTTCCGAAGTCATAAGACACCGCTACGGTATTTAGATCTTGGCGTTTGCACATTGAGGCCAACATGACATGCAAGGCTATGTTGATTCCACGGTACTGAAACAGATGCAGTTGGCTCGTTTCCCCACATGGTCGGCAGGGGTATGCATTGGAAAAGAAATATGTGAAAAAACGCTGTGGGGCCCGGGCAAGCCCACATGTCTGCCAGTACCCTGGAAACTTCAGATACCACTACGGCGACTCATACAAAGCCGTAGATTTTTCTTTTGGCACGGAACGACCGAATAGACCATTTCTACTACCCAGCACTGGATGGCAGTGCTCGCCCGGACATATACTAGTCGCTTCGGAATGGCTGTGAACCCTAGCCGGGTTTAGCACAGTGTGATCGGCGCCATACAAGAATCCTATTTAGCCGGTTAAACTCTAGCAAGCAAAGCTGTTGATAGTGCATTGTTGCATGTGGTACCACGTTGAGGCAAGGCATTGAGCACGCGAACAACCCATGCTGATGCACAACGTGCGAGGCATATAACTCTCAGCCTTGTACAAAGTCCCGCATCTGTGCGCACCGATGGATAGTTGTCAATAAATCATACATTCAGTGAAGCTGTGGGGTCGGTTTCTGTGAAGCCAACTGGTGACCTGGGTGCACCTATGCCATGGAACCTTGAAGAAGTCTGGCAGAAATGTGTTGAGGGAAGCCTGTCTAGGAAGGTCGGCAAAGACCGTTCATGGTCGACTCTAGGTTGAACCTCACGCCGGTTGTTGTAAGTATCACTCCAGGTGATAACCGCTTCGTTACAAGACTTAGTTGGTGGGTAACCATTCCCTGCCAACTGTGGAGCCCTGTCTCCGCGGATTGTATGCACAGCCGCGAGAGATATCAATGGCGAACTAGACAAGAGATCGGGCAAGTGTGAATGCATTATATATCCTCTCTGATATTCTCTTCAGCTTCCCTGATATCCCCAACCGCGTTTACCGGCTCCTGCAAACTCTTGACATTCTTCTTCTACTTTGCATCTATTCTCTGACCTTTTTAGCAGTTTGTACTCGTTATTACACTGCCATCTACGTTCCATCCAGCGTGATGTGTAAAACCCTCATCCTTCTCACCTTAGCAGTAATTGCTGCTGCAGATAGTGGCATACAACCTGTGGCACGCTCGCCCATATTTGCCGGCGCTCGACTTGCTCGCCGCCAGGGAACCTGTGCCGAGTTTGGAGGTTGGTAGCTTCTGGCTCTATTGGATAGCTGTCTCTAAGTCTCCGTTAGACGAACATTGCTATCACAAATGCATGCCCATTGGCAGTGTATGCTGTGCAGACGGCACCGGTACCTTCTGTCTCGCTGGCCAATACTGCACAACCGGTGACGACGGCGTACCATCGTGCTGTCGTAATAACGATATATGCTTTGGCCCGGGCAGCATCTCGACAACGACTCAGTTCAAGACCGGCACCGGGACTGCAACGTTCACAGATACTGACCCCATTGTTCCTCACAAGACGCAAACCACTTCCGACACGTTCTTCGTTACACATTCTACGATAAACGATACTTTCTTCGTTACCAATTCTCCGATAACCGAGACTGAGGTGCCGTCACAAGTTTCCTCCGGTTTTGGACCAACTCGAGTAGCTACTTTCACAGACAAGACTACGGAAGCTGCGGCTACGAGCCAGCCAGTTACTTTTACGGGTGGTGCAATCTGGGATGCTGTTCCGCTGCGGGCCGTGGCTGTTGCAGCTGTTGTTGGGGTTTTTGGTGCGTGGTTAGTGTAGATGACTGGTTATAATTTTCAAATTATTATGGGGGGAGGACGACGTTGTGGCTGCGCGTTTCATTTGTTATGACAAGGTATCCAATATGAGAATTTTCAATTCGAAGTAGGACGTTGTGACCGAGAAAGAAGAAACAAGCAGCGGGTAATGCTAGATGCGTAATGTGTGATGCATACCCAAAATAAAGGAAAGAAGTGACGCCGTTGCAAACACAAACAGTGCGAAGTGGCGTATGCAGGAAGGATATTTATTATCCGTCCAACTGATCGCTCTTTTGGTAAGCAAGAAAAGTAGCGTTGTGGGTGGAAAAGAAGAGAAGAATGCAGCGAGCAAAAGAAGGCTGCAGCGAGCGTGGGATGGAAGTTGCTACCAGTGCCATACCGGTTGTTACAACGAGGCAGCAATCCTGTCACACTAACGCGTACGCCACCGTCGGATATTATGCAGGTATGCGAGTGCGCTGTCGATGTTTCTAAACGTTCAGTATTTAGTTTGTGTGACCAAGTGGGCAGAACCCCTGCGTAATGCAATGCCGTCTGCACTGTGTAATTGTATAAGATGAGGCTTCCACTCGGGCATGTCCGACATCTCACATGGAGTATACTCCTTCGCATCCTAGCAACATACGCGCAACCGTATGCATAGTATTTGACCCCTCCTACATATACCGGCCCGCGTATAATTTTCAAATTATTACGGAGAAGATGGACAACATTGCCTTTCTGATGTCATAGACTCATAGTATCGTAGCAAATGCATTGAAACATCCAGTTGTTGATTTAGGATGAAGTCCTAAGGCAATCGGAGTTTAGGTGGCCACGGAATTAGTTACGGGCTTTATCCCGCTGGGCGTCAGGTCTAAGATGAGGGACATGGGATAGTTCTTATCTCCCCGCGAGGCTCTAGCCCGATAGTGCTTCGCTATTGGTGCTTCCTTCTTGGTATGATTTCAGTTATGATGTCGTTTCTTATATCTGTCTATCTTATTCTCTCTTTGTACAATAGAGAATCAGCACCTTTCATTCTCTTGGATGATTGCTCTCAACACTAGAAATGTAATGCAATCAGGTGTTGAACACATCTCTAGCTGCAATCGCACCCAGGATTTGCACCCGTTAGTCTCATATCTGGATTTGACTCAGGTCTGGAGTGGAGGTCGCAGCTTTGGGGTGCCAGGTTATAGCTTCGTAGTTTCAAGATTAGCCTTCGGAGTATTGTACTTGCATGCCAACCTTCGCCTTGCTAAAGCCCACGCAACTGTGTATTTTGGTATGTTGGGTTTTCCCCGCAAAAATACGCCCTGCCACGAACCTCATACCGTGTCCCGTTAGCCTTCAAATGCAACATGTTTTCATGGGGTAATGCGAACAGACGCTGGGCCGTATGGTTTAAGAGATGGGTCACTAAAAACTGAAATTGAATTCAAGCTATTGTCAATATCGTAGCCTAGGACACAATATTAGCCACTCGGCAATATGAACTCTCCGTGCAATCCGCAAGTAGTAGCCGGCCCAATGATTCCATCAGTCCAGCAATGGATCAGTCCAGACCGGAACCGTCCAGTCCAGTCTAGGTCCAGTCCAAGATATTTTTGGACTGGGATCGGACCGATCCCAGATGCTGACAGACTGGACTGGGCTTGGTCCGGACTGATCCCTCACGGTGTCTAGGGTTAGGGTATACTTTCCCGGTTATTAGTCTTTTAATGAGGAAAATATATCTCGATGGAGCCGAATATACAGACAGAAGTGGTATAATTTCGACCAGAGTGGGTATTCGGGGGTGAGTGGTGACAAAATGTGAGGATGACTCATGTTTTCGGTAGTACTTGGCTAAAAAGCGATGTCAAAATTATATGCGTAAATGGATCGGTCCAGACCAAGCCCGTCCAGTCCAAGACTGCCAGTCTGTGGATCGGTCCAGTCCGACCTTCCCATTAGACTGGACTGGACTGAGCCCTACCGCGGACCGGGATCGACTGGACTGGTGGAATCATTGAGCCGGCCTCACACCCCATCCCACAACTTGTACCCTATACTATGATCTAGTGTGACGATCAAGTCCTCATTCCACAGCTCACAGCAAATATTTAGTGCAAAGAGTGATTGCAAATAATATCTGAAACTAACATTGACTACTGGCAGCTGCAAACAGCGATTTTTTTGCCGAATATTTCATGAAATCAGCAGCTATATTGGTTCGTTCTTCGCAAACCTGTTTCCCCATCACTGTTTGGCCCGCCATTCAATAACTGGTTTGTCTGACACTAGTTATGGTCCATAATATTTTCGCTCAACAGCCCTGTCCTGCTATCGCTTTCCAGCTCCTGCAGTGCGATCAAGGATCTCGGTCTCCACGTACTTAGCCTCACTGAATGCCGGGGAACACTGCTCTAGCTCAAGGAATCTAAGTCATTACCTACTGATTGCGGTATTATCTGTTCTAGTCCATTCACGGAGGCGCATCCTCCGCAGAGTACCTAGTCAGTTCATGGAGGCCCACCTTCCGTGAACGAACCGTCCGTTCACGGACTCCGTACCCCACCTCCGTGAACTGACTAGTTTATTCACGGAGTCAGTCAAAATTTTCAAATACTCTGCTCTGTACGCATGTATGTGCACGCACTGGCATGTACGTGCACTCTGCTGGCTCTATCCAGCTGAATTCAATCAGCGCAACCGCGTACATTCAGCGCAGCGCAATTGAGTACATTCAATGTGTAAAGGCAACTGCACTACTGTTTGTTGCAAGTGTTTCAAAGCAAAAGCCGAGTGCACACTTCATCGCCATGGCCGAGATGGTGGCGCACAGTGCATAAATACTGGAGCTTCTGCTGCGCCATCTGGTACTTTCAATCTCGAACAAAATACAAGATCAGTTCCACCAGAGCCAGGTCCCAATCGAATCCGCCTTTGAGCGAATACACAAGGAGATGCTTGCGCGTATACTGATCCCACATCTGCGGAGGATACTGCCAATGACAGCAGTGATTTGCCAGAACCGGATACTGAGGATGAGGAAGTTCTCGAGGAGGAAGAGGTCACTGCGGAGGAAGAGGAAGAGGAAGAGGAGGGAAATGAGGAGGGAAATGAGGAAGATGAGCCGGTGTCAAACGATGACATGGATCACAGTGTAATTGTAGTTGCGTCAGGACGTTCAAGATGCATCCGATTGTAGGGATCACGATGATGTTTAAAGAGTATGGTTCAACTTGACCGAGGGCTAGTGGAAGCGAATTGGTGGGTGGGGCCTGACGGATGGCTGGCGGCGGCCGAAGGTAAACCCTGTGTTTGAGGTTGAGCTAGAGCTCGAGCCTGAGCATAAGCTTAAGTTTGAGTTTGGGTTGGACTCGGAGCGGGAGGAAGTCAGGAGCAAGGAGAGGAGTATATAGGAGGGGCAGAGGGGCAGAGGTTTTTGTGTTTGTTTTATTCATACTGTATTCACTCTAATTAGAGTATGACAGAACCTAAAACCCCCCCTCCGCCTCTGGACGAGCCGGCGAGATGGCAGAGCTCCCACCTGCTACCCATCGTCCCCTGTGACAAAGGAAAATCAATCAAGTGCACACGATTAGAGAGAAAGAGAAAGACAGAGACACAAGGAAACAAACAGAGACCAGACAGATCGACGAAACGAGAGACAGACCGCCCCCGGTCCAAACACCTTTAACCCTGCCCTTGCTCCTCCTGCCCGGGCTCCTCCGCTAGTTTTGGCGGGAACTTCCCGACGTCAGTCGCTGCCAGGAAGTCCATCACCTCTTGATCGCATCCTTCCATGGAGAAAAGCTCAGAGATCTGCACATGCCGGCATCTGCCCGCTTTCCATCCAGTGGCCTTTCCCACCGCCTTCCAGAACTCTGTCTGCTGGACTTTCCACCGGCTGCAGTGGCGGAAGAGATGCTCCCGCGTCTGCAGCGTTCAGCTTCCGCACCACCAGCACTTGTCGTCCTCTCGGTGTCCAAACCGCTTTAGGTACGTTCCAACCGGCGCATGCCCGCTCTTCAGTCTGTAGAACCTTGTTGCCAATGATTTCACGCTTGTCATTGGGACGGATCTCTTGCTCCCAGCTTTGCCCTTCAGTCTATATCCGTAGTGTTTGGAGCACTTGTCGGCTTCCCACTCCGCCTTCGCCGCCGTCCTCCCTTCGGAGATCCGCCTCGCTCTATTCGCGGCCGAGGTGTATATTCGCTCGCGTACTGTGCAGCCTCGGTCTTCTCGTGCTTTGTTTGCCTGGCGGTCAGCCTCTTCGTTCCCGGGGATGCCCGAATGTACCGGGACCCAGTGGATCGTGGCTTCGATGCCGTGGGCGCGGAGGGCCCTAGCATGCTCGTTGATTGCTCTTGCTAGATGCTGCCCTAGCCCTGGGTCCAGATGCGCTGTCCGTCTGATGGCCGCCTGCGAATCACTAAACACTGCCACTGTCGTGACTCCGTTTGCTCGTAGCGCCTCCGCTCTTGCCACGGACTTTCGGAGTGCGACTCCGATTGCCCAGAGTTCAGCGTCGAAAACCTCCATTCGTCCCGTGCCGAGGTAGCTGCGGAAGACCGTCCAGCCGTCTCCGTTTAAGCACACCGCTGCGGCTCCTACTCTTCCATCGTCCGTTCGAGATCCGTCCGTCCACCACGTCCAAGTGCCAGATCCCGCCTTGCTTTCCTTTCTTTTTGCCCACAGCTCAGCGGCTCTCTTGGCCGCGGCGTCGTCTTCCAGAGGGGCAGAGGTTGGGCAAGCAGCGCAACATGCATATATTGTGTTTTTTTATGTTCTTTGTTTCCGACTCTACACCCAGTAGAGGGCGTCCGGCCTAGAACGGGAGAGTCCAGGTGGCAACATTGTTTATGCTTCGTTTACTATTTCGTTTCGGTTTTTCCTTTCAGTGTCCGTTTTTGTTCTGCAGTTGTTTGTATATGACTGTGAGTGTAAAAGCATGTGTCGGAGGGAAGAGCGAGCCCACTAGTTATAATTTTTCGTTGACTCCGCGAACGAACTAGTCAGTTCACGGAGGTGGGGTACGGACTCCGTGAATGGACGGTTCGTTCAAGGAAGGTGGGCCTCCGTGAACTGACTAGGTACTCCGCGGAGGAACCGCCTCCGTGAACGAACTAGAACAAGGGATAATTCTGGTTGAGTGAATCTTCGAGTTGATTCTTCCCGTGTTACACTCATAAGAATTCGAGCTTATCTTAAGCTAATTGTCGACCAATAGGTTTGTGCTACCAAGTACCAGTGGGAGTGCCCTCTCCTATACCCACTGGGTGTGTAACGGTTAATCAATCATGGCAAATGACAGAACACTTACTATGACTAAGCTTTATTGAAGCCAGATATACAGTGATCGACAACTGAGTTGTTTTGCCATATATTGTACGGAGAGTAAACTGCGCCACTCAGGACATGCGAGTTCCCTATCGTGTGTGATCCAGCTCAAGAAGTGTGGTCAGAATAAGAGTTGATTCGTATAAGACCATTCCGTTGACAGTACTCCGACATATTGATTATTGGTTACTAGCTTATCTCTTAAATGACTCTGCACATCTTCAGAAGTCATAGTGCTTCGATGGTGACGATGTATTATCCCATTTAAATTCAACCATTAGTACAAATATGCATAGTTGTTTGGTCGCCGACTGTAGAATAAGCTTTCCAGTCGATAAAGAACGACCACTAACAATTAAAAGGTTGCGACTGCATTGGTGATCCTCAGATATATTACTCACATTTGTGTTTGACAAGACTGTCGTCATTGATCCTCCAATAGTGTGAACCACGGGATACAAACAGGATGGGATTACTGTGCAATGCTGTGCTGTGTATGAAGTGCAGGATTACAATTACAACAGCCCAAAGAAATCCTGGGATTTCTTTCGAAAATTGCAAAAACCTGAAATTTACTCAATAACCACTCAATATGCAAGAAGATCGGAGACTGCAGTGTGATAGATAACCTCAAGGGCTTCCTGGTTGAGAAAAGATCGAAGACTTCAGTGTGATTGATAACTTCAAGGGCTACCTGGCAATAAAAAATTAAGTTAATTGGACAAGTTTTGAGGAAGTTGAAAATGTGAGTGAGAACCCATGAAGTTGGTGGATTTTGTCCTCCTTCTACCCCCCCGTTTCATTACCAATTGTATATCGAATTCGCTAGTAGTAATATCTGAGCATATATGGCATGCTAGCTGTCAATTGACACCAGTCTTGGCAGATTCGGTCATGTGGTTGTTGAGATAGGTACTATTTTGAAGTTGCAAATTGGAGACCCAGTACAGTTGCTTATGTCAAGTAGTTTTCGCCGAAGTGACATTTCACGGTATCTAGAAACTGCCAAGCTGCCCCCAAATAGTCTTCTAGCATGCCCAAGAGACTCTAGCAGTGAGGGCACTGAAATCTAACCAGATTTGGTGGAGACATCGAGAGGGGTAAATAGCTCTCCTCCTCCTCCCCCCTACAACCCAACCCCATAAGTCCACAAGTTTTTAGTCAAATTCAAAACCCTTTTGCACAAAGTATAGCTACTCTATACCAAAAGGTACCCAATTTAACGGAGAATTGGTAGAGCTATGGGGGTGGTATGTCTCTCCCCCAACCCCTCCTACCCAGTGTTCGAAACGGGCCCGGCCGACTCGTGGGCTTTCGGGCCGGCTTTGGCAGGCCAGGCCGGGCCGATAATTTGGAAGCCCGCGCTAAGGGGGGCCGGCCGGGCTTATAGTTTGAAAGCCTGCGGGTTTTCCAAAAGCCTCCGCGCCGGGCTGCATATCTGAAACATGAAAATCAGGGGCGAAACACCCTATGGGATACTGTTACCTCCCACTATTGTCCCTAGTTCGAGGAGGACAAACGAAACAATAACCGCTATTATTAGTATTCAGTATGTGAATTCGTACTGTCATGGATTCTCAACCGGCCCGAAAGCCCGCAGGCCGGCCCGGCTTTTTCACCAAAAAGCCCGCGCTAAGGGAGGCCGGCCCGGCTTTGTCGAAAGCCCGGTGGCCAGGCCTCAACCTATCAAAGCCGGCCCGGCCCGGCCGGTTTCGAACACTGCTCCTACCACCCACCCCCATAGCTACACCAATTCAGCCTCAAATAGGAAGCCCTTTCGAACAGAGTAGATCTACTATATGTAGATAGATTACGGGTCATCGTTGGCCAGGTACTAGGGCTAGCTGAGGGTCAGTTAGGGGTCTGCTAGGTGCAGGCCAGTGTTCCAAATCAGCCCGGACGGCCGCCAGGCTTTTTAGATATCTATAGGCCAGCCAAGTCCGGCCTATATTCTACCAGCCGCCGCTAGTGTATGCCAGCCCAGCCTGTGATTTAAAAACCGGGCCAGCCTGCATATATCTCTGAGGCATGCATAAGCCTTGGCAACCTACAGGCTATATGGTGGCCGGCCCGGCCTGGAACATGGGGCCCGGCGGCCGGCTAGGCTTCAGTTTAGAGACCTGCACTAGCCGAAATCAGGCCCGGCTTCATGCAGGCCGGCCGGGCTGGGCCGCTTAGGAACACTGGTGGGGCTCATCTCCGAAAAATCGATATGATATCCCCCAGCTAGATCCATCAAAGTTTGGGCGATTAAGGTCCATACGGCCTTAAATTAAACCCCAGAAGAAGCTCTCTTAGACTATTTACTCCAATCTTGATTTGAACCAGCGAATATGGAGCTCTGATAAGCAACATAGCTTGGCAAAAAACCGGCACCATGCCGCCCGGGATTTCGCATTTTTGTCATCCCGAATCCCGTCCGCGGATGGGATGAGAGCCCAACTGCCGCCCCGTTCCCATGCCGTGGTTTATCCTACATATGCCTGGCATAAGCCTGGGCTGGCTTGTGTATATCGTTGAAGCCTGCCGAACTCTGTATATACCTTCGAGAGTTGCATAAGACTTCGCGGCCTAGACTCTGAGGCCTGGCTACTGGCTAGGCTTAGATTCATAGGCCTACACTAACGATGATCAGGGCCCGCTTCATGCAGGCCGGCTGAGCCTGGCCGCTTAGGACCACTGACTGTACTGTATACTCACACAACATTGCCAACTGAATGCTGAGATGATATCGGTAGGTGCTTCTTCGAAAGCTTCTTCAGAGAACACATTGCTGTGATTAATACCATCCGAGCCCGCTGACACCAGAATGATCAGATCCTGTTCGTTTTCCGTAGGTGTCTTGTATGAAGCTACTGTATAAGATTATAGGTTGCCTAGACTTCATAGGGTGACCTTTGGGGACATGATACTAGGGGCGATAAAATGTAACTGTAGGCTGCTTAGTTAGTTGGTGAACTACTCGAGTTCAGCCATCCGTCCTTTCGCCGCCGATGACTCTACATGTGTACCTACATGCTAGTACACTACATGCCATACATTCTTACGTGTAGAATTAAAGTGATCTGATTAGGCGCTGTACCACTAGCACCAGACGCCATAGCCTAGATTTCAAGAATGACTTCATGTTCCGTCGGATTCCAATTGGGATGATCACTAGTTCCGGAAATGGACGGGACGGGATCTCGGCCCGGTAAATCCCGCGGTTTATACGAAACTCCGGGACAATCTGATCCACATACGGAAGTGCTGGTACTTTTCGGATAATACCACTCCGGCCCGAGGTACAGGACCACTGTGATCGGAGAGCTGTACCAAACTCGCAGCAATCAGAGGGCCTAGTATCGACTAAGCCCGAGATTAGTACCGTACCGAGCCCATCGCTGCCGGCGAGCTGTTCCAAGCTCGCGGTAATCGGAGAGCCAAATACCGTACCAAGCCCGATGCTAAGTCTAGTACCAGCCTTAGTCCCGACGGCCTTGGGGTTAAATCCCTGTCAATAAGCCCGAGACTAGTGCCGTACCACGCCCCACGGCCTTTCGGCGGGGTACTTGGTCAACAAGAATCACTACTTAGAATAAAGTTGTTACTTCACTATAATTTACTTAGCAGTCTGTAACCCAAAGCGACAGCTCTACTGATATAGCCGCAGTGAAATTAGAAAAAACTAGCACTGCCATGCTCTAGACAGAGTCAATACAGTATGACTAAAACAGAACAAACGAATTAGAAAGACATGCTGAGCTGCCTTGCAAAAGCAGTGTTCTAGCAACCCTGCGTCATACACCTAGTAGCAACGGAGTACAGCCGTAGTTGACTGTTAGATCGCAATTAAGTCAAAGTATTTAACATCAGTCACGACATATTCCATCACTGAAATACACATAAGCATCCGAACTTTTATCACCCCGTTCCCAATCTGTAATATCCAGATTAAATATGGAGCTATTGTAAAAGGTGTGCAGAATCGCCCAAAATAACTGCCAAAAATAATTGCCAATACCAACTTAATGAATAACAGGGAAATCACAAACCGCAGTTCAGGAGATAAAAGCACGCATATTTGCACAAATCTCCTACATAACATACGTCATAATCAAAGTAAAACTCATGGACTTAATTGCAATGGTTGTGGTTCATTCCGGTCAGCACCCGAAGCTGCTCTGTTGGGCGACTGCAAGGCAGTGTGGCTGCGGAACCAGACTGCAGGGATTGCTACAGCACAGATTTGCCGGCCGCCAGATCACAGGGTGCCACACGTGGGGAGGCATATAATAACGACAATGGAGCCTTCTCTGTAATCTAGGTACTTGTGTCTAGTATTGCTGCCTAGTACAGGGGTTTATCTCTGTGCGACTACACTTCCACCCGCTTGCAAAGGAAGTAGAGCTAGAGTGAGTGGATGGGATTACATCATGCTTGCTGGCACGATGTTATCTGATTTGATTGGCTAACACATACCTCCAGGTTGACAAGGCGCTTCTCAATACCCATTTGTGCCAACAAAGCCCATGTCGCCGCCATCAAACCAGGGCCTTCCATAGTTTCACAATCGCTGTCTTAAATAACAAATAGTTTCCATCCTCGTCTCAAATCTACTGTACAAACACATAGTCATAAGAGAATGGCCTAGTAATGTCCGCTCCGCGGGGGGGGGCTGTGCAGTGATCACAGCATGTTGCACAACTGCGAAGACACTCCGCATGTTAAGCTCACAGCCTCCAAACCCTGTGCCATTCACCATTGATCAATGATCAAAGCCGAGAGGCACTCACCGAGGTAAATTTCGCAATAGTATTACCTTTATCAGTGACTGAAATATTACAGGATCTAATCAAACCATGGGAGATTTAGGACTGCGGCCGCTGGGGTGGCTGAGGCTGGTGTTGTCTTCCATGTCGGTGAATTCTTATTGGAGTTTCGATAGCACGAGCACAGCCCATTTTAAATTCGTACCCGCTTTTTCCGATCGGGCGTAAGAACAAGTTCTCGGATGCGACAGATTCAATTGGCTACCGCCCAATAAAGGTCAAAGTCAAACATTTCAAACTTTGAATCTAATCGAAACGAGTAATATGATCTCGCCCCACTACCGATTTGAACAAAGTTTGAGGCTGTTACAGCAGTTCTATCACTTTCTGTAGCTGTTCATGCACTTGCCCGAGGACTGATTGTCGTGGTAAGTAGAATGCAATGAAATCGGTTCGGTCGGCTCACACTCAAGGCAGTTTCTTGTGCTGATTTTCCCGTTACAGCTCTTTAAAATTCTGTGGGCCTAACAAAATATAGCTCGTTCACACCATCGTAGTATACATTCCAAACCCCCACCCCTGCCAAGCACAGCTAGTTAGCCTTGCAGTCCTAGGGGAAAGCCTTGAGAATCACAATTGTTGACGTCAAATGCGAGGAGGCGCTTGTAAACGCCGGTTTTCGCCGGATGTGTATATGCTGGGTATGATTGCGCATCGAGATTCCTTAAAATGTTAGACGGCAGAAACGCTTGATATAAACCCATATTGCCTGCTTTCTCTACCGTGAGTGTTATGCTATTTTGACAATACTTACTGCTAGCCCTCTCAGCACATCAGCTAGAATAGCCACAACTTCATTCGCACAGTCATTTTTCGTTTTCCTAATCTCGCGGTTATATAGGTATTAGTTCCTTGCTAATTGAGAGGCATCGTATGTCTTACTCTCTACTCTACATAGAATTACTCGACGCGCGGACTTCATACTTAGCCGGATCCACTTCAAGGTCACGATGGGGCGAAGAACTGATGAACTGCGAGAACAAATCGAGAAGCGGCGCAACAAATCTATAAATGGGAGCTACTTCATCAACCGGGATGATATTGATGCACTGTTAACAAGAACCATTATTGAGGAGACCATTAAGGAATGCGTCCAGGATCACGCCGTTCCAGAACACCTAGAAACGGTTGTCGTGAATCGCATCTTCACAGAAGGGAAGATTGTTTTTGGGGTCCTCATTTGGAGGAAATGGCTACACAAATTGATGAGCTTTATTGAACATAATGCTCTCGACTCCCAACTACCACTCGAGATAGAGTGGGCCGAACAGATTGCAGAAAATGTCGGATGGGATTTCGCTAACAATGCACAATGGGAGTTTCTGCCTCGAACTCTGACTAAAGAAATGAGCGGCTATCATTGCAGCTTCCGCGATGAGGAGATATTACCATTTATTCATGAAATGCGGCTGGGAGAAGGGAGTTTCGGCGAAGTTTCCAGGATGTCGGTATTGCCATTGTCGCAAACTATTTTTCCAGATGAAGTATGTTTCCACCAGTATTAATTCAAGCAATGACCTAACTGAAATAGAAGAAGGAGGTCTTCATAGTAAGGAAAACATTGAAAGATTTGCCTTTGAAGCGAGAGAAAGATTCGCCTTTGGAGCAGAAGAAAGTGTCGACAATGAAGCCGGAGAAAGTTTCGTTTTTGGAGCGGGAAAAAGAATGCCTTCAAATTTTGCACCACCTCCAACACCCTAACATTGTCAAGCTCTTGGCATCCTATAGTCACTGCGGAAAGCACCACTTCCTATTCCCAGAGCTCTCAATGGACTTAGACAATTTTCTACAACTTGAAGAGCGTTTTGGAGAGTTTAAGAATGACTTCATGTTCTACTCAGCTCTGGAAGGGCTTTCTTCTGCGTTAGAAACAGTGCACTCCCTAAACCTCAACGCAAGAGAACACGACATTGAACTTGGACGGATTGGATACCACCACGATCTTCGACCAGCCAATGTCTTAGTGGACTCTAGAACTTTCTATCTGGCGGATTTTGGACTTGCAAGGTTGAAGCCAGAGGATAAGGGTTCGCGCACACTGTGGAAAGCGGGCCTGGGGGATTATGTTGCACCAGAGTGTATGGACGAGAAGATGGTACGCAAAGAAGTGGGGCGCCCTCTAGATATATGGTCATTTGGGTGCATGGTTTTCGAAATTGCTGCATACATCGAAGGTGGTCCGGGTGGTGTGAAGCGTTTTCAGAAACAACGGCTTGCATCTGGTTTCAGATCGAACATGACGAATCAGTATTTCTTTTCCGGAAGTGACCTAAGACCGGGGGTTGTGTCGTGGTTTGAACACTTCAAAGTGAAATCAAACTCATTGAAGAGCAAGGCGCTCCGTCATTTACTAGACGCAGCCAGTTCCATGCTTAAGATTGATCCCAACGAGCGACCCAAGGTGGCGGAGGTCCATCAGAAATTGTCTTTATTGAGTCTCGAGGCTCTGTTTGATGCAGTTCAGCAAGCGTTGTCCCGACACCTTGAAACCGCCCAAGATCAAGGAGGTGTTCCAGTTACAATGATTCGGAATGAAATTGTGCGTCTCGCTGCGTGGGGCAGTGCCTTACAACTCACTGAAAGCAAACCTTCGACCGATGCTATTGACACAACTAGCAATAAGTACAAATATTTCTGTCATATTCTCACCAGCTTAATTCAAAAATCCGACTCGGACCTCAAGGCAGAAGAAACTGTGTCACCGTCGGTAGTTACTTTTTCCATCTGCAAGCCGTTCCACGAGGAGCTTAAGGTGTTCATAGATAAGCTGTGCAACTCACTTCCCGCAATGCAACGAGAGAAGCAGAGGCAAATGTGGCTAGTGGACTCGCTGGATACAAGTCGCAAAGGTCTCCACGATATCGAGTCCAGCAAGCTGTCAAGCCAATATTCTGACCTTGGTGTCATGGCATCAACCAAACAGGAAATCATGACAAATGACGATAATCAGGATACCGAAATGCCCAGACCCAAGGCGAAAAGCTTGAAGTTGAACCCAGATACATTCCAAACCAAATGCAACTTCGATGAAGGACTTTCGATTGGTCGCTATGATGACAAACAAGTGCTGGTTGAAACGATCTCCCACACGGCGAATTGGGGCGACATGTCGGGGCATCGAAGAGAGCAGCACATGCAGCGCACAGCCGAGGTTTTTTCAAAGCTTTTCGGTAAATACATCCTAGAATGCCGAGGTTTCGTGACACCCAGCTCTGGTGTCTCTGGTCAGCATGACGGTGCTTTCGTTTGGGCGTTCCCCGCGCCCCCTCAACGACAATCGGTACAACCACAAAACATAGCCCCCATTAGCCTCTTCAATGTGCTCAAATCGCGTAAAAAAAATGAGCTCCCACTAGGCGAGAGGTTTCACCTGGCATATAAACTTGTCTGCTGTGTCAGGGAGCTGAACATTGTCAGCTTGTTACATAAAAACATCAACTCAAGGAACGTGGTATTCTTTGTGGAAAAGGAAAGCATCTCTGCTCTTTCGGATGTTTTTCAGGATCCTTACTTGGTTAATTTTCGTTACTCGCAGCATTCGGCAAATGCATACCAAACCATGAAGCCAGAAAACGGCTTGATTTTGCAGCATTATCAACACCCGGACTACTCCCTCAGTGAAGATTTTCAAGAGACCTACGACTATTACAGCATTGGTATTCTTCTACTTGAACTTGGTAGCTGGACAACCTTGGACATTTATCTCAACCACAATCCAGCGCTCAAGTCCAACCCATCGGCATTTCGCCATGAGTTGATCAATAAATACGCACCACGGCTAGATTATATTATGGGAGCAACCTATAGAGACGTTACCCTTGCTTGTCTTCAGGGTGACTTTGGCCAGGGGTTGGAGGGTGAAAGAGGACCGACTGTAATTGGGAAGTTTCAAGATAAAGTTGTTACTCCACTCGGTAAATTATCAATGGCTCAGATATAGGCATCGTGGGCAGAATTCATTGATATGGGTGGACTCAGGGTGGAATGCGGTATGTTAAGCAGTGGTGGGTGACGGGAAGGAGGCAATGGTCGCGGTGCTGTGGAAGTTCTAGTTTCCAATTTGTCAACAAGATATTTCAGTGTTGCCTACGAGATTTATACCTTACAGGGGCAATGGTTTTTGGTTTTTATGTTTCCGCAACTTCTCCGTATAACTTACTATAGTTAAATGTATGGTTCTTTTCCCTTCTCGTTCTGTAGCTATGAATCAAGTACTTCTGCACCTAGAAGTGAGCATATCACGTGCAAACTATTCTGCCGGTAGAGAGCGAAAAAAGGCTGAGCCACGTAATTTGTACGGGATTCCCACCCAGTGCAAATCCCGCCGCGTGTTCATGTTAGGTCGGATTTCTGCGGGGCCTGCTAAATGACGGTATTTAACGGCATTCTCTCTACTAGGCAAAACTTGGGAAATAAATACAGAAACGTCTACTGCGTATGAACAGCAAGATAGAATCAAGACCCGAGACTGCGTCCTCATAGAGCATATTGAGTAGATTATTTGACACCCAGTAATCGTCCGTATCGGAACAGAACTAGGGATCGGGAGATATCCTATCTTGGCAATGGACGGTGCGCGATTTGGAGGTGACCCCGACAGCGTTTAGTGCCAGGAGGTCTTTTGCTTTTACTAATCATCATCATCAGGATACTGAATACAAGCTTTGTTGGGTTTCTCTCGACCTCAATCGTTTCTGTTTGTGTTTGTTTCTCTGCACTTCTTGGAAAACATCCGAAGTAATTCTGCATTCGGTATCTGGGCGCCTACGGAACCAAGTAACTCCAAACGCCTTCGAGGTGATGACGCCATTGCTTCATCGATTCCGCGATGGCCGAAAGCTTACCATCGTATGTGTCGCAATTCTACCCTGCCGAGGTGTACTTCGGGAAACAGAAGTTGACTGGTCATAGGATAGAGTATCCATAATAGAGATTTGGGATATCCGCTTTTCTGTATCGAAATCCTGAAGGATGGGTGCATCTATCAAGGCGTTTTGAGCTTTGGTGTTTTCGCCACTCTCCAAGTGCAGGTGCCTCCCAAGTGCGCTTGACTCTGTTACTCTCCCGGATTCACTTGGACATTCTGGGAATTCAACATGTGATAGCTTTGCCTGGTTGATCCTACTTGCCGCCAGGCTTGGCCACAGGCAAGCGAAACTTATTTTTAACGCCACGTGCCGACGCTGAACATCGATGATTCTCAGAGCGCAAACGATAATCTGACTCGTCAAATGTTTAATTTTCCGAACACCCCTGATGTGATTAGATGACACTGATAGATTATTTCTAGCTAAATAGTCATGCCACTTTGATATGTTGTCACCAAATTTCTGATGTGTCGCCAGCGCTTAAATGGGGTGTCTGGAGACTTGAATATCCGGCGAGTACCTACATCTAGTAGCACTCGCTCCTTCTAAATCACTCCCTCTTGGCAATCATTTTCACCCTATATAACCAAAGAGAGCCAGTTAGAGTTGAAGTTACTGGCATTTATATTACTCTGCACTGAATGGTCTCGACCGCAGTCGGCTTTTACTCATCGTCATCCGGGATGGGTTTGCCCCACTCTCTCAGCTACCATTGGCCATCACTCAGAAGACACGATATACTGCTCCTCAGCAACAATTCTAATTTCTGAAGTTGTCCAGTACACGTAGTTTCGGTAAGTTGTCCGATATCCGGGTAGTTCCATTTTACTTGTATCAGACGACAATCATCAAATTTTGATATTCATTTTCTGGGTAAACTACCTATTTTCGTCCAACACCATGTTATACTCTACGTGTCGTCCAAAATTTCTCTTCTAGATATAATTAATTAAAATTTAGTTGCTATCTTTGAGAAACAAATCGCTTTCGCAATGTCACAGAGTCTGCTCATGTTCGAATTCTAAATACCCAAGTCAAAATTGTCTTCCTGGGTACGTGCTGATCCTTCTGTGGTCTATATATGTATCGCTGTGAAATATGTGGTATTTTCAACCAATTAATCGGTGCTGTATACCGGCCTGTTGGATTTGGCAGTTGCCAGCTCTACGGGCGTTTAATCCGGTCCGGCGCAATACGTGCATATGAACAACAAATCGCCACGATTTTCGTCATGTAGCACCGCCGACCGAATGCCTGCACGATAAACTGTAGCTCCAACCCTGGGAATGGTTCTTAATACTTCGCGCCATTGGACAAATTCTAAGTTTGCAAATTCCAGCTCCTATAATATCCCTATTTACATGTCAAATGCAACAATCTCCCTACGCACTATCGGATTTGTGCTAATCAGAACGATCGCCGTAAGCCTAGAGTAAGCACATTATAAGCATTCCCGGACACAAGAACTTTAAGAGCCCTGACAATCCAACGAGGCTAAAAGGCAGGCGAATAGACGCAGTTTATTCAGTCGCCTAGGTATCGCGTATACGCTACAACAATCACTAATCCAGCCATAGAATACAGTACAGTTTATCGATACCGACTCCCCCCAATTTCATACATGAATGACAATTGCAGCTAGCAGCTGCTATTCGAAACTCGTTTTAGGACTCCAATTAGCCTCTATCCCAGATACATGCACACATATACAAATCCCTACCTTTTATCGTCCAATATCCGGTGCCAGCGCATCCAGCACCGGACGTTGGACCCTCTGAATAGCAACTACTGTACACCCGTTTTTCAGTTGCAACGAATATTTTTGCAGCCGGCGAAGTTCATGATTCCCCAAATTGGAAGGAATCGCTAGTCTCTTCGTAACTTTACGACTATTTTATCCCGCGTTGGACAGACAAAAATCAAAACGGCCCTTCCCAGACTTAATCAACACAACGACGTTTCAATCGACCTCAGCTGAAAGATATAATGAATCCACAAAGACTGCTAGTATCATCTACTCTCTAATGGGTTAAACTGACTGTCTTAGTACTACCCATTGACTCAAATGACGAACCTCGATTCAAATGCACGTGACATTCCAACTACCGACCATCGCCGAAAACACAATTTCCAGCAGTTAGGAGCACAGAATAGCTATTATTTTCCGGGTTTTTCGGATCAGCCACGAAAATACGGCGACTGCGGTGAAACTCTCCCCCTAGCGGTTGCGGCTAGCATCACCTCGCAGACAGGACCAACAACTGAGGTTCGCTCCCTCGCCGCTTACACATCGGAACTCTGCAATGTCGGATCGGTTACTGAAGACGGGAAACTGAAAGTATCCATCCGCCTCAAGGAACCTTGCAAGAACTGCAAAAGTCTTATGGAACGTATCCCGGGCTCAGCAACTATGTTGGCAGCATCTGGGACGAGTCAAAATGTACAGTGGACGACGGAAAAACGAGGGAATTCGAACGGTCAGCTTCAGCACGTTTTGCTAGGATACAGTCGGTTTTCGTATTCAGCAGCATATGCGGCAGATGAGGCGTTGATTTATGATATGTTAAAGATTTGGACGATTGGGAGCGTTGGTGTGTTTGTGAGGCCGGATATAAGGGAGAATTTGGCAACTATGTGGCATGAATTTATTGTTCCATAACGGTAAGCCCGTAGTCATCTATCTCGTCTTTACGCTAACATATGGTTCCGGATATTATAGTTCAAACAGCACCATCTTCCGTCTCAATGCATCCGGTGAGGTGGACCCAATGATGCTCCGAATCAACAGCACCTCAATCCCGATATGCACTGTCTTCTGTGCTATGTCATACATCCTCTCGAACGTCCTAGAACCATCGTGGTGGCATACGCAGAGCATATCGGACTTCCTTCCGTTGATGGCTATCCTGGCCAAATGGTGCCAAACGCTCTGCCCGTGGGGACGCCCGAATGTAATAAGTATTGTCGGAATCACAAGTCATACACCAGACGGAGTGACACAGTTCCTGTTGGGCACTACAAAGCCGTTTTTAAAACCGTCGGAGAAGCATAAAAGTATCCGGGGTCGATACCGGGAGAGGATGAATTTGTGTAGGTCAGAATTACTGGAGAAGGTGTTTGGGTGGCTGCCGGAACATACTCCAGAGAGAGTTGAGGCAAGGATTTGTTAGGACCGTGTTTATGTTACGGAGAACTGTATGTTTCCGTTATATGTTTTAAAGGCAGTCAGACTTAATGGGGATCCTGAGGGTCATATGTACTGTTCCAGAGGCTAAACTTACTTGACTACAATCCCAACAGCGTCTATTGTGGGAGCATTGTGTGAGTTGTATCTGAAACGGATAGTGAAGATTATATAAAAGCAATAATTGTTCTGATCCGCTAGTCTCACGACCACTGTCCAAAAACGTGTTGCAGCTACATGTACCGGTAATAGAATCCTGCATATTCATAGCATCACCGTACATTACCTAAGGGGAAGAAGGGTAGAAGGAGGGGAGCTTCCCCACATTGCTGGTCATCCGTAAGGGAAGGGGAATCGGGCACTGCCATACTCTAGATAGAGTGAATGCGGTATGATTAAAACAAAACAAAACCTGTGCAATGCCCCATACAGTTAAGATGTACTCAGAGGTAGCACACGTTAAAGCAACAAAATAGCCAACAGCTTCTAGTATGTACACAATGCTGGGTCCATTGAAGCATTAATGCAAGTGGTGGATGCGGCTACGTAACAAGACTGTTTATCGTTAACCAATATATGGGTACATGTAACCCAAGTCGATGCATGAAATCGCTACCTCAATATTAAGCCTTATATAGTCTAGTACCATTGGTGCCTCCACTGGGACAGTTCACTACATCATACTCATACTGCCGAACTTACTTGCAGCATTATTTCATTCACATGCACGAAAACACGGTGTAGCCGGCTGTGTAAGTGACTTAGTGTGAACCATGTGCTCGGAACCGGATCGACCGCCGTATTTGTCCCGGCCAAGAACGTACTAGAACACTCAAGGGTGGTGCCAGCGTCTAATTCACCGCGTTGGCTGTGGCACTTCACCAGTGCACTATAAAAGCTGTCGAATCCTTCTCGAACTTCTCATTGGAGTAGAATGGTTGTCGCGGCGCATGTGGGTCAATGTAGGGTGAAAACTGCGTAAAATTTATTCCCAAAGTCTAATCTAGATATATGTACAAATGCCTGATCAAACTATATATCCCGCATAAAAAAAAAACCGCTTCAATTCTTCCTCAATCCCCAAGACCCCCAATCCCTAAGATCCTATTCATAACCCGTTCAGCAGGTATATCTAACCCTCGACCATGCTCGGTGTCATGCTCTTAGCTCTTGCAAGGCGCCCCCCCGCTACTCAGCTCCTGTACCCCGACCTTTTACGCAGGCATCGGTCGATCGGTCGGCGTCAAAATGAATAACGTTGCCAGCTCGCCGATAGTCTCCATCGAAGTTACTGTTCAGGTCCGCTCAACCTTCCAAGATCGCAATCGCAAAGATTCTCCCAATCTCTGTGAACATCTGACTCGGATCACATACCCAACATCCTCCTCCAGCGGCACCTCTGCAGTGATTCTCGTTGTGCATCTCGGCGAAAGCGTCTCCCCCAAGTCTCGGAGACCCATCCCGTCCGCATCCCCGACTGGCTTCGGTCGTGTTGTCGTCGTTGTCATCCCCAAGTATCAATTTTAGTGAGTGGTGCGATTGCCTAGTAGAGTAGGCATCGATTGCTGTGTTGTCGTATGATAAGGAGGAGAAATGACGGCAGAACGTATACGACTGTAGTGGGGTAGACGGCGGCAATCGGTAGTAGGATAGACGACAATGTAAGCACGATAAAGTTCAGGTAGACGAGGGCGGTGTATATGAGACGGCGGAGGAGTGGACGAGCACAATGGCGGAGGAGACAAGGTGAGTTAGACGGCTTGGTGTAGACGACAATGTAGACAAGACAAGGCCGCATGTAGGTGATGGGAGTATACAGCGGCAGAAGAGTAAACGAGGACTGAGGCGAGACGATGGCGGAGACACGAGGGCGGAGATGTAGACAGCGTGAGGTAGACGATGACAGTGGGGCAGGCGACGGGGCAGGCGACGGCAGTGAGGTAAACAACAATGTACAAAAGATCAGGTGCACATAAACGAGCGCAGAGCATATGACGGCGAAGAAGTAGACGAGGACGATGTCGGACAACGGAGGAGACGGGTGGCGCCGGAGGCCGAAGGACTTGATATAATGAAATTGCTTGTGATCGTATATTTGATGCACCGCACCCTACATCGTGATAAACAAAATCACTGTTATGTCAGGTCTAGGCGGGTGCTAGTGTCTTTAGTGTTCGCCTAGACCTGACATCAGCCAGTATGCAAAATACTAAGCTAGTCAGTTATAAATCGCGCGGTGAAATACCCAGCGTAGACAACAGCTTGAACGGGGGGACACCAGAACCGGGTATGGAACGATATAGACGATGCTTAGATGTGTGTACAGCGTACGGAGGTATGGACAGGGCGGAAGGCGGAGGCATGGAAAGGAGTGACAAAAGCGGGGTAGAGGGATAAGAATAGGTATCGACAAGTACACTGGCGGAGAACAGGCTGCGAAAAGTACAGAGGAATAGACTATTGAGAACAGTGCAAGAGAGCGATATCGATTTTAACGTTGCGATGCAGAGCAGTCTGAGATGTCGATGGTGGAGAGGATAGTGGAGTGGGTGGTAGGGTGGACGTAGGCATTGGAGGATGCGGAGTCAAACAGGCATCAGGAGTGACGTGTAAGCATGGAAGTTAATCAGAACAGGTTCCCGTTCTACCGAGCCGGGTTGCAAGGATTATGCGCCAACGTAGCCACGCCTGTCTGCCAAGTCTGGGAAACTGTTTGCGCTCGCTTACCGTTTTCTGACATCGCCGAGATTATTTTCAGCTATAGCGAGTCCCTAATCATTTGGCAACACCTGAATTATTAACCGATCGCTACGCCGCCATGTCCACTCTATCGTGGATACTTTGAAGTAGGCATAGCCCCGGAGGTACGCTACCATACTTGGTATGAGTAAATTGGCACACGCGTTGAATTTTATATTCCCAATTAGGCTCGTTCCCAGCCCCAGTCTTGGCACGAGCGCCACTTTCTGACGAAACTCGCTCGTACCCAGAGGGGCTGGAACCTTTCGAGCTCCGAAAATGGGGTTCGCTTATCGGAACGAGTGAATAGCATTCCGAGCTTCCTAATATGGAATCGTGTATAAACTTAGCGTCCGAAGGTCTTGGCGTGAGGGCTCCGGGAATTGTGCTCAGCATTCCGAGCTTCCTAATGTGGAATCCTGTATAAACTCAGCGTCCGAAGCTCTTGGCGTGAGGGCTCCGGGAATTGTGCGCTCTGTGGCTCAGCAGCCCGGATTCCTCCTGATAGCCATCGACACAGTCAACTCCACCCATCCTCTTCGGACTGCAACTGTATTCCAATCCACAACGCATATCGAAAGCCGAGACACCCTACGTCATTTTAGCATCTACCTTCTGGGGCACTTTGCGACGATAGCTATGCCCCCTAAGGGAAATAAACGCGCCGCGTCGGAGGCGCCAGGCCCGAAGGTCAAATGGAACAAACATGATCGTGGAAGCCTCCCCAATCACTACACGGTTGACAAATGGAAGAGATTCCTCCCGAAGAAGATCTTGGAGGCTGTATTGGCTGTGAAGGTGAGCGGGTCTAAAACGCGGAAGATGAGGACTATCGTGTCGACCGGCTAATGCGTATAACCTGCTAGACCCCCGATGACTGGAAGCACGGCATTATGTGCTTAATGATGCTTGTATTCTTTAAGATCAGAGGTTTGACCTTAGCAAATATGAAAGCCTTCCAAACCACAGTTATCCCGCAATCCTTATACTCGCGCATCACGGACCTTCGGAACTGGATTAGCTACGGGAATGGCCTACTCAAATCGAAACTTGCTGAATCGCACTGGGCGATGGCTCAGAGGTTGCTCGAGCAGTATCCGGACAACAAGCGAAGAGAGATTGCTCAAAAGGCGGCCAACAATCGAAAGCAGTACCTCTCAATGCACGAAGTGGCGCCTTTCCAGAGTAACGACGATGTTTACGAGTATTTGCATTTAGACACAAACGATATCTTCTTTTTGTGGGCTCCGATACTGCGCGACGTAATGCCAGAGTACCTCGGTATGCATGACAGGGCTATGGACGGATAATTTCACTGGTTAGATCGCTTAGAAGAGCAGTCGTATACGATCATCGCGCGATTCGCGTGGGGCGCATTAACAGCGATCCCGGGTACCAATTATGGCGAGCATGCTCGTGCGATTGATCTGCGTGAGACATGTTGCGCACATAAAGACCTTCCGTCACCGCCGATGTGCCCAATGGATTGTTGGTCGGATATCATGCTTGAAGCTGGTGTTGTAGAAGAAGTTTGGTCTAGGCTCGGAGAAGCTGCCAACTCACCACAGGATAGCCCCGGAGTTCCCATGACTGTACTTGGTATTACCAACTACAGTATTTCGGAGGACCAGGAAACTGGTGGCCAGGGAATAAGTATGAAGGCGATAGAAGAGATGGAAATGGCTAGCACCGCGAAGGACATGGAGACAGTCAACTTAGTGAAGCGGCTGTTGGGCACAAGGGAGTTAACCCCAGTGGTTGGGGATGATGGTATGGGTACATTCGCTGCGCACAGTGCTTAATGATTAACTGAATTTTGCATGCATAGGTGAGATCGAGTTGCGCCCGCAGTACAGTATTGAATACATTACTGCGGAATCTAGTCGTTTACCCCAGATGAATACTTCCGGGCACGTTCGGTATGCTTTAGAATTGTTGGAGATCGACAAGAAATGGTATCAAGTCTTAGGAGCTGCCCTCCAACGACGGGAGAAGGAGCTTGAAGCCGAATCGGCGCTTTTAGAGTCGATGGAAGAGGAGGCAAAAGTGTGGAAGAACAAAGTTAAGGAGATCGAGAAACGTGTTGCTCTCAGGCGTAAGGCCAATGCTGAACGCAAGCAGTTACTTGCGCGCGACCAGCAGGAGAACCAAAGCAGCTTCAACAGAGTCCATCCGGGAGTGGTTGATTCTTTGCACCAAGGATCAATGTTTGGTTTCGATGCATCCCCAGTTAGGCGTCCGGCACAGGCTCTCCGTGGTCGTCATTCCTTCGCGGGCATTAACAACTCACCCCGTTTGGATCATCGGAGCTTCGGAGCTAGTAGCGACGCTGCCGGGTTGGGCGTTTTGAGTCCGGGCATCAATCTAGTGCCCCCTTTTGACGCTCCGCAAAGTACTCCGGGGAGTTACCGAAATATCTCTCCAATTGGTATGCCTAAAACACCGGTCGCTCGGAGCGATTTGCGCAAGCCCGAGAAAGACGAACCTGTTCCATCCCGCAATTCGGTGACCCCCGACCAGGGCTACGTGCAGGGACCTTGCGTGGGTGTTATTGAAAACGATGGCGCTGAGGAAGAAACGGGGGCAACGAACAGGGAAAGGTCAAGCATGCCTGGTTTGGTATCAGATGCTTTGGGCATGCTTGGTGGTGGAGGTGGTGATACATGTTTTGGGTCGGGGAACGAGAATGAGATTGAGTTGATTGATGGAAGTCGTGGACCTACTAGTGGGAGGTGGGATGAGCATGGTGGGGAAGGAAAAGATATGGTGAGCGAATACTTGAGTTCACAGTCATCTGCTACCCAGAATGTGATCCTCCCCGTAGAATTGTCCTTTGGTTAATTTTATGCAGAGTGTAGACGGTGTTTGGGTTGCTGAAGGGCTGTGAATTGTGAGTTATCTTGTGGAGTTTCTTTTGTTGTGGGGTTTCAATCTTCGGGGATTGTATCATGATAATCAGAGTTCCGGATTGGTTTTGTCCTCGCATTAATATTTCTTACCAGTATACTTAGTTTGCGTGGATATTTCTTATTCATATATATTTACTTCGTGAGGGTTTCGTTTGGGCTTAGGATTGAGTCATCTGGGGGGGGGTCGACTGTAAGTTATATCGTTAGTCTTCGAACCATAGTCATTATATAGCAATGCGGACTGTTGTGAAACACATTGTGGATTCCTACTGGGTCGGAGCTGCAGTCCGGGATTCATGGGCCCTGATGAGTCCCCGTTAGGTGGGATTATAAGTGGCCCGAACACATTCAATCAAATACGGGTAGGACATAAAGCACACCAGGTCGCCCGCTCGGATTCCGCGCAATTGATTCCATAATTGTTCAGAGCCATGCGGACTCTCCAACAGTTCGTGTCATCCGAAGGCGGCAGGTATTGAGCCAGGTAGCCAGGAAACGTAGTGCAGCGACTGCGGTACCGATAAACGACCGAGAGTCAGTTATAGCACGCCTTGACGTCAAATTTGTGCGTGCACCCTTGGAGACGATTACTTGTTTAGCCATGAGAAGGTATGTTGGACGGAGTGAATTGGCAGCTTTCTTAAAGACAATCAACGAAGCTAGATATATAAACGATGCCTCCAAGGCTATCGGGAGACGATTGAGTAACCCGCAGCTCGAATTACGGGACTGGCAAGGGATGGCCATAAGTCAAATCGACTGCGGACGGGACGTGGTGATCGTTGCACCAACAGGCGGGGGAAAGAGTATGGTGTTCCAGGGTCTTGCGTTAAAGGATGATAGAAACGATGTATTTGTTCTTGCACCTATCAATGCTCTCATGACCGATCAGGTTGGTAATTGATCACCCAAAAGGGATACCTGCGGGCGAGGGAGAAAGTTGACGCTTCTATAGGTTGACAATCTGGGTTGAAAAGGCGTTAAAGCTTGCTATATCAACAGCAATTCTCTGAAGGATAATGCAGGTCATGTTAAAGACGTGGCCCGGGGTGTCTACCAGATTGTCTATGCTGGCCCGGAGATAACGTCGCCCAACAATAATGCAATTTGGCGAGTGTTAGATGATGAGAAGAGTGCCTTCCGGCGTAGCCTGAAAGTTGTGGTTGTGGATGAAGCGCATTGCGTGCATGCGTGGGGTGCGCCTGCTAAGGATGGAAAGACTCCTTTTCAGAAGGAATATGCAAATATTGGCGGTTTACGAGCCTTTTTGCCAGGCAGTGTGCCATTCCTTGCGATGTCGGCGACACTGCCACGGAGGTCTTTGCGATATATTCACAACATCTTCGGTTTATCGAAGAATACAGTTCTCATAAACTTAAGCCTGGACCGGCCGAACATTTTCCTCTGTGCGATTCCGATACACGGCACATTAGACGATCATGCGGACCTCAATATGCTCGTTCTGGATATAAATGAAGACTCCGAGACTACCATCATGCGGGGGGACATACCAAAAACGATGGTCTTTGTAGGCAATGTGTCTGCGGTTATGCGAGTAGTCCACCAACTAAGGTGGTTATTACCAGCGCGTCTTCGGGATGCAGATGTTGTTCGGCCTTATCACAGTGAAGCATCGGCTTCCGGAAATGCGAAAACGCAACAACTATTTCGAGAAGGTATTACCAGGCTGTTGGTGTGCACATCGGCTGGAATGGGATGGGTGTTGACGTCAATGATGTGGAACGGGTTGCGCAGTGGCGGTTTCCCCTTCTCGCTACTTTCGACGACCTCTGGCAACGGTTCGGTCGATGTGCCCGGGATTCAAAGGTCTCTGGACTGGCTATGATGGTTTATGAACTATCGAAGATTGATGATTGGGGCGTCGGCGATGGCCATGTGCTCAAAGGTTTCCAGGCATACAACAAGCCAGCCAGTACGGATACTCAAGCATTCTGTGACCACTTATATACTGGAGAGAAACCTGATGTGATCAACGAGGCGCAGAGGAAAGTTAGCAAGCAAGACCCTTCGCTTCTTTGGCTGGTTTCTTCGAGGGGCTGCCGTAGGAGGACCGCTTCATATTTGCTTGACGCGGATGAGAGATCAGAACCATTTTCTACTGGGACTCCATTCTGCGATAATTGCGATGTGTGTGTTTCAAGGCTGGTGGATTGCGGTGGACCAGGGAAATTACTCGGAGTTGATATCTCCTTAACTCAGCCGTTCAGGGTGTCTCCCGTCAAACCGGGAACATCGCTAAATCCACCTTCAAGCAGAGAGAATATATCAATAAGTAGTTACAACATTGGTGCCTTCAGCGTTGGAAGACTTTTGGGATGTGCGATGGTGAACAACGTTTTTTCGCCATACTCGCGGATGAGTGGCCAGTTACCGAACTCCAGCGGAGCAAGATAGTGGAGTTCATCAATGAAATTAAAGACAGGCAGTCGCTCTTTGAGGCGTTGGGTAAAACGTGTCACCTTGGAAGCTCAGTCATAGAGCAATTCGTGGAGGAGATTGTCGACTTCGCGATTTCGGAGTCTGCCAAACGCCCCCCTACACCTCCTGAAGTGACCAGCACAAACGGCACCACAAACACCACAGGAACTCCATCTCTACGATGGCTTCCTGAGCACCAGTTTACTCCCATAATGACGCCAGGTACGGGTAGAGCCCGGAGTGGCGCCACCATCAGCGGACAGAGGACTACGGGGGTACTGGACTGCTATGGCAAATTGGAAGAGGTTAGGGCACGGATTCGGGAGATAGAAGAGAGGTCGCGCTCCGTTAGGAGCCGCGGTTCAACAAGGCGCGGGCGGGGTCGCTTCTCCCATTTGTCACCTCAGTCGAAGAACCGGGCAGAAAAGGAGTATCGGTCTCTAAAGGCTAGGGAGTATTACTGGGTTAACAAGTGCCGTCCGCCTCAATCCGGATTGGCTGGGCTTAGAACCCGGGGCTGAACAGATGGCCCGAAGCAATGAAGGCTTCAGTCGGCGGATAATACTATTATTATTAGAGCGATTGCATATACTCTTATAGATATATTTTAGCCCACAAGCAATCGCTTAACCTATATCAGATACATAATCCAAGCATCAAGATAGCTTTAAAAACACGGATCCATATCTATCTCTGCTCCCATGAAAAAGTCCATAAGATCGCCATCGTAAAATCCTCTGGGTGGGCTAGGGTCCGAGCCTTCGATTTCATCTAAGTCCAGGTCGTTCTCCCGGCGCCTTTTGGCTGATCCCATTCCGGCTGCCGAAAATTGAGGTATACCAACATTCGGATTAAGGATTTTGCATTTGAGGTCTGATATACTCTTCTTCGTGTTGAGGGCAACCCAACCCTGCACCCATAAATCCGTCGCCGGAGTGATGTGAAAAGGGTCCGCGGAAGACCCTACGGTACGACGGCCCGGGGTGAACAAAAAGACCTACTGCTATTAGCCTATTTCTATATAACCAAGTGAGTGGGTTAAGAGTAATATACATTCTCACTGTGGAGGCGTTCAATTAGACGCCTGATGTCCACCCGGGCTGACATTTCCCCATGGTGGGTCCCATAGTCTGGGGCTCCGGTTGCTCTCGCCATCGCCAGTTTCGCTCGCCCGAAGATCATCATTAACCGTGCAATAACCTCGCGCTGAAATCGATCCGATGCAGGGGTTCCCCGTGGGTTGTAAACTTCTTTTATATAACAGACTAACTGTTCGTTGAATCGATCCATCTCAATCCACTTTCCCTCCCGCCCACTAAGATTCACCACGCAATGATTCAACCAAACTCGTTTAAGGTCGTCGGACCATGTCTTTAGCATTCCTGCAGACCATTCCAAAGACTCGATCGCGTAGTTGCTTTGTCGTCCGCCATGAAACATTATCGTAAGCATCTGAAGCTGCTTGACTATCCTCCCTGAATCTCCTTGAGCGACAGCTTCCCCAAGCGCCCTATAAATCAAGCCGTGCTGTAGTAGCAATACCGCATTCTCCAGTAAGGCATCCCGTTCTTCGATAGTCTTTTCTTTACGGTTAAAATGAACACTAGTAGGAGGGATCCACTTCTTTACGACTTCGGTGATAGTTGCGCGCCAGTCTAAAGACGTCATTCGGGTCCGCATCTCTTCAACCGACCCGACTTTGATGTGTGCCATAACTGCAACAATGATTAATGCATCCGTTACATGCCTGAGTAGGGCGTCCGCAGCGTAAAAATCCATATGACCAGTTGCGCTAAAGACCTTCGTTCTTCCCAAGATTCCTCCAAGTCTCTTTAGTGATAAAGGATTTCGACAACCATCCGATCCGCCATGAGCGTCGTATATCATTCTGCACGCTGCCATGCGCAGGTGAAAAAGCCCTGCTCGCACATCTATGTCAATACACCCTTCTACTCCGCTAGAAGCCTGCAAGTTACCTACCAGATATCGGCATAACCCATTGCAATTTATGGACAGCTTTCGCATCATCGAAAGACCTACAGCATTTTAAAGACCGCAGCCGCTGAACAGTTAACTGATCGCCTGATATTGGCACGAGGAAATTGTCTCCAAGTTTATCTGTATCCAAGTCTAATTCGTGTATAATGGCATCAAGGATTTGAGAGTTCCCTGATATCGATGCTTCGTCCAGGTCAAACGCCTTCATTGGCGCAGCATCTATCCTTGTCGGAAAAAGTTTATACACCTCCGGTGGTTCGAACCGGAGTAATTCCTGGCCACTCCGGCCATCCTTCGAACCCATTTCGGCGCCTGCGAAGCTCCACAATGTATCGCAAATCATGGCCTCGGAAATTCGGGGCATATATGTGCGGACTGATTCAAACAGTGGTGCCAATACATCATGAGTTGTGAAATCCCCAATTTCCTCCAATCGAATCCACCACTGTTCCGGGGCCAGAGTATATGGGCGTGATTGATCCCCCGAGTGGGCGTCAAGCAGATTAGGAAGTTGCTCAGCCCGGGATACTGTTTGTTTATCCTGTGGCAATCGCTTTGGCCAGGGATCACCTTGCTGCGTCTTTAGAAAGACCACAGCGCCCACGGTATTGTTGTGTTGAATGTTCTTATTATGAATTCGCTCGTCCTGCACTTTGCTATATATGTTGAAGTTATCGTATAGCAACATAAACGGCTGGTTCCGTACTCGGATTCTAGTCTTCGCCAATTCGCCCTGCGCCGCCATCTCCAGGCTATGGAGAATAGGACTATAGGAGCTTGATACGCCTAAACGTT
>Ga0307514_10001013_pt1 | contig 41161 bp, 50 predicted proteins | sample 16_EM_MG_FD_203088 | JGI IMG/M metagenome (GOLD analysis project Ga0307514, IMG submission 203088) | Populus trichocarpa ectomycorrhiza microbial communities from riparian zone in the Pacific Northwest, United States - 16_EM | ecosystem: Host-associated > Plants > Roots > Unclassified | place...
AAGGACTGTGAACGGAGTTGGCCGATCGAGTCAAGCAAGGGACGCGCGGGAAAAAGGAAACCGGCGAGGAGATGAGAACCGAGAGCGCGGCGTCTGCAAACGGGCGGAGGGAGAAGGAGAAAATAAAAAAATAAAAAAAAAGGATGTGACGAAACAGTTTGGAAATGATGGGATGAAATAGGTATCAAGGGGTAAGTAAACGCAGAGGGGCAGGGAAACCACAAAATCCGTTGGTTGCTCGGCAGAACAGGCGGTGTCAATAATCTCGTCTCGAAGCTTTTTCCGCCCGCGTCTGTTCCGTCTCCCGTCCGAACCCTTACGGCTTCTTCCCACCAGCACCGGAAAGTCTGGTTTTATTTAGAGTTACCGCATTGATATAAAACAGTTGCTCTCATCCTCCCTCATCCTCCCCTCACTCGTCTCTGGGTTTCAATCCCTCCCTCCCTCCCTCTCCCTCTCTCAACTTTCCTTTTCCACTTCTTCTTTTGTTTTACTTTGCCGCCGTTAGTTGCTTTCTCTATTCCCAACGATCATCCGTGCTCACCGCAAGCCGTGCTTATAAACAAAACAGTATATAATCAGTAATGGCTCGTATCCTCAACTCCCCGTTGTCCCAAGACTCTAATCCCAACATGGTGAGCTTCCTCATTTTAACTTGCAGACGCTCGCACAGAGACTGAATGCTCCTTCTTACATTAGACGCCCGATTCGACGAAGCGGAACAAGTACTGGTGGCGCGTGATTGGACGCGTCCTGTCCACGCTGCTCATTCGATCATCTTACTCGGAGGACACCAGGGCTCGCTATGACGATTTCTTCAAGTCTTTCGTCGTGCCCTTACTCGGTCCATCTCCCGGAGAATCCGCCTCGCCACCGGCCTCTTTCATGTGCGACGATAACACCCCCGTCGAAATCGGCTGGGTTTTCAAGTCAACCGGCGAAACATCAGTCCAATACGCCATCGAAGCCCTCTCTCCCATCGACGGTTCCGCCACCTCAACGGTTCAAAATCTTACCATCCTTCAGAACCTCGCTATCGCCGGTCAATGCCAAGGTTTTGATCTCTCCTGGTCACGCAGATGCACCCAATCACTTCTCTGTCCACCACGCTCATTGCCGCATGATTCTCAACGAGAATCTCAATTCTTTATCGGTTAGTGATCCCCATTCTGTTCTCCTGCCGTAACCGTCGTTTACGTTGACGTCCGTTCATCCACAGGTATCGACCTCGCGCGTGCCGGCATGGGTTTGAAGGCCTACTTCCTCCCACAGGTTCGGTCACGAGTGACTGGCGTCCCTGTCATGGATCTCTGCACTAGCACGATCAACGATCTCGGCATGGGTCTCCCATGGTCGAAAGCGACATCGTACCTTTCTACCCTGCCAGCCGAATTCAATGTTCAACCTGTGATTGTAGCTGTCGACTGTGTATCTGATGCCGACAACCGTCTCAAGGTCTACGTCCGGACACAGGCCACCCATCTTTCCGCGCTTTGCGACATGCTCACTTTGGGAGGTCAGCTGAAGGGACCCGCCGTCGATGTCACCCTCTCCAAGCTCCGGGAACTCTGGCACGCTCTTTTCGGTTCCATCTCGGACGAAACACCAGTCAAGAACAAGCGGTCAAACATCGGTCCCACCGGCTTCCTCTTTTACTATGAGATGGCCCTCGGCAGCTCTTCGCCCATTCCCAAGATCTACATCCCCGCCGCTCGTTTCCTCGATAGCGACGCCCATGTAGCTCGGGTGATGTCACAGTTTGTCGGCAGCAGTTACTGTGACGATATTCGGTCAGCATTGTGAGTATTTTTCTCTTGTTCGCAAATGCATCTTCTCATTTCGGGCGCGATCTCTGATTTCATTTCCACAGCCCTCATCGGGACCTCGAATCTCGTTCGGGAATCCACAGTCACATCACGCTCGCAGCGAAAAAGGGCGCATGCCAAATCTCGTCGTATCTCAACCCCGAAGCGTTCTCGCAGCATATCTGAATCCACCACAACAAAAAAGTATAATATCGTCTTCGCTCACATGCAACTCATGTCGCAAAACGTTCCTCCCTGGTGGATCTCGACGCACCCGTACACGCACTCTTGTTTCCTTTTCCTGCATTTAGTTGACACCCGTCTAATCTTGCTGTAGCGACCACTTCGTCTTCTCTCTCTCTCTCTCTCCGTGCTTCCTTACCTGCTTTCCGTATCTCATAATAGTCTATATTATTATGGTTATTGGGTATTTTTGACAACCATTGTATCAGTAGTACATAGCATGACTGCTTCCGAACTCTCTCTCTCCCTCTCTATTTCCTCTCCTAGATGTCCATCCTCTGTTTCCTGGAGAACACCGTGTTTTATTTACTCCTTTTCTGACGCTTTCTTTCCATCTTTCGTTCGTTACATACCTTACTCTAATTATTCGATCCCCCGCCTGGACATATTCATAGCTAGCATACCATCACAGTAATAATACCTCCGTGTACATACCGACCTTCTATAGAAAATAGAAGCCCCCCGTCCTTGTTTCAGCCACAGAATGGTTCAGGTCAATCGTAGACGGATGAGACTTGACTTGGCATCGCGGTCGGGACGTCCTTCGCCGACCTTACCAATCTGGACCTTTTCCTTTTTCTCTCTTCGCCGTGGCAACGCCTAAAAAGAGTACAAGCCCTGTCACATCTGAGATCTCTAACTTGACCGTGCGGCTTACCGCTAACGGTTAGGCGTTACCCGTTAAGCCTTGGGATCACATCCTTCGACGGAACCAGATTTTCTTCCACCTTGTGGGTAAACCGCGGCTTTCCGGACAGAAGATCCCCTTTTTTATATATATTTTATTTTAGGTTTTTACAACTACTCGCGGTTCTCGAGCTCTGATCGCCTGGTAAAGCGCCGACATTGCAGGCATGGGGAAACCGTACGCCCGCCCGATCCCAAGCAAGTATCCAAGTCCGTGCTCCACCTGGGTTCGCCTTCCCATCCGAATGTCCCAGAGCATTGGCGCGTTCAGCTCTTTCGTCACCAGCAAGTGTCTCACCAGGTCCGCCATCAACGCCTTCCTCCCCAACCCCTTAGGTAACGATGGGACCGGTCGTGACCATCTTTCGGCGGGCGAAAGGTGAGAACGGAGTTCTGTGAACCACTGCGTCCGAAAAGCGCCGTGGATCTCTGTGATAAGCGTTTCACCGAGTTTCCTCGAGGGTGCCGTCGAAAGCAGTTCCCCGTTCGGCAAACCAAGCGTAGCCGCTAGCGCATCAGTCACCGCCCGCACGACCAAGTCACGTCGAAATACGATCTCCCCCTCTTCCATCGGTAACCACGAGACATTTAACGCGTCTAACCTTGATAAAACCGCAACCGTGTTCCGCAAAGACGCGTACTCCGCGAATTTGGTATCGTTGTCTTTGTTCGCAATGTCGGTAAGCCGCAACCCCCGATTTAGCGAGGATACGTCGGGAGAACGGAGGATGGCTTCGTAGTCGCGACCGCGGGGATCGGGTACGATGGAGAAATCGATGGATCCGGAAAGGCTATGGACGACATGGTTCGGTTGTTTCAAGTACGTGTTATGTCGAGGGCTGGCGATAATAAAGTGGGGCCGGCGAGCCGGGTTGGCAAATAACGTCGTCACTAGTTTCTCGTAAACTCCTAGGCCTGTTTGCATGAGGACGATAGTGCTCTGTGGAGAGAGCCGGTGAATTAATGAGTCGAGGGTAGGTCGTGTGAAGGTGGGGGGGATGGCGACTATTAAAGATTCTATAGATTTGTTGTTTGGGTCTTCTGCCTTGGTGTCTACACCAGTGGAAGGTCCAGAAGCTTCCTCGTTGGAGGAACGACGACCGTCACAGGGATATTCGAAATCAACGCCGCGAATGGACATTGTTACGCCGGAGTGTTCGAGACGGACGACGTTATTAGGGCTAATTTGTTTCTGCACCACATCGCTATGGTCGCAAATGAGGGATACACCATGTTTTGAAGGGAGAGTTCGACGGAGGTGGTATGCGAGTAGAGTCCCAAGTGGTGAATGCAGGACGTGAAACCGCATCCGATGAAGTTTGGGTCAGGACTCTGGACTGACGGTTAGTGCGCATAAAGCAGTTAGGTAGAAGACGTCACGTACAAGTTCGCTCAATCACTGAACGATGAGGAAACTCGCGCGTCCTGTTCTGGGGCTCGGACATCCAACTATGCACGATGTACGACCCTCTGTGGAGAAAGAAAAAAAGACGCGAGCTCAGCTGTTGCGAATGGCGCACGAGAGGGGAGGAAAAAGTTTACCAGGATGACATATGAGAACAGCCGGGTTCGCTGGAGGGGATCGGATGGAAGGAACGGATGTTTCTACCGCACGTGATCTCCCATCAATCTGGCTGGCCGACGAGCGTCTTTTGCAGTCTCCCTCGAAAAATCGCAACTCTAGTTCTACTTTGTAAACAGGACGATCCTCAAGGTGGCATTGGGAAACTTGGCGAAATCTCTGTTTTGAGGGTGAATCACCGCAAATGAAGTGAGTAGGGTCTAGTGACTCCGAAGAACCCTGGTTCCCCCGCACCCGCACCGTCACCATGTCCTCTCTCGTCTTGAGTAGAACGAACGCAAAGGTACGGAAGACTAGAACTCCTTTACGGGCGCTCATCGATACTCCTACTCCTAGATGCCAGCGATTGGGTACGTATATCCCCCGATTCGAAATCAATTTGTTCTATCGCTGCTGATCTGTGTGTATGAAGCTTCAGTCTGTGTAAGGTGTGCGGTTACTGATCAGCCTTATCAACCGCATTCTGATCTCGTCCCAGATCCCCAAGGCCATTTGCGCAGATGTGAGTCCAATCGGGAATATCAACTACGACAGCTTGGTGATGTAGGTCTGGAGACGGTTTACAACGCTATAAAAATCGGATACCGTCACCTTGAAAGTTTTTGCGACTATCAAAACGAGAAGGAGGCCGGCGAGGGTGTTCGTCGCGCCATCAAAGATGGTCTCGTGAGGCGCGAAGATATTTGTGAGCTCTCTCGATACCTTGGTTCAGGATACCGCTACTGATTGATTACACTGGCCTGTATAGTTATCACCTACAAAGTACTCACATCCAGACGCTCTTGATTCAAAACCCCAATCTCAGCTAGGTTGATCTTTAGCTCTGGAACGTACCCGATGCCCATCTTTATGTAAGATTTTTCTGGCGGTCCGGGGTTACATCGACTAAATGGGGACCTGAGGTGTAGATCAAGGCAACGGCGAAGGATCGACTCGATAGCTGGGGCCTTGACCACTTCGATCTCTGCTTTGTTCACTTCCTCTTCACTCTTGAGTACGTGTGTCCCGGTCATCGCTCCCCATTTGTGTTGTCGAGCGATGATGGCAAAATCCACGTTGGTAAGTGCAACCGGCCAATGGCATCGGCCGTTTCAAATTCCATTCGGTAGAAAAGGAGACCTGGCACGTAATAGAGGAACTCGTTGATGAAGGCTTGGTCAAGAATATTGGTCTCAGCAATGTTTATGACTCGGCGCTCCTCCTCGAAGTTCTCCGTTATGCGAAAATCCCACCCCAGGTTCTCCAGGTTGATATCCACCCATCTCTTATACAGGACCCATTGGTCGAGTTTGCTAAACGTCACGGAATGGCCGTGACTGCGTACTCAGACTTCGAACTTCCCGTGAGTCTACGTGCGTCTCCCAAGCCGCAGCATGGCGTCTTGATGGATGGTTTAGCAGAGCTCCTTCGAACTGTCAACGGATCGAGGTGCGGCCAGTTTCTTCAAGCATGACGTGGTCACCAGTATTGCCAAGGCACGATCGAAGAGTAGGCCACGTAACTCTCGGGTCTGAAACACTTTGATGAATGTAATGTAGCTCCAGGACAGATCATCCTGGCTTGGGCATTAGCCCAAAATATCGCGGTCATCCCCAACCATAGCCAATCGGTCGAGAACTTGGAGGCTGCGGACATTCGGCTGGCCACGGAAGAGGTCGAGCGCATTAGTGACTTGGGCCTGAAATTAATGGTAGGGATTTTGTTACTCGTTTGGCATAAGTCGACTAATGAAAGGCTTTCCATGGCCGAATAGGAACATTTTCAGACTTTCTATGAGCACGACTAGTCGAGGTTTATTGTCGCAATCTCCGACCGTGCTTGAGTTTGTAATCAGGTAGATGCGAATACCTTCCAAATGATGTAATTACGGGTTCTCTTTTCGTCTTCGCCACCACCATGGACGATGCCCTCTCGTCAGCGAGGAGCAGCGGATCCGCGACCTTGCCTGCCTTCGATCTCTCGCACGTTTTCGATCATTGAGTCCACTCGGGCTATTCTATGGCGAAAAAACGAAAACATAATGTGGGAGTCAGTATAGGGTTCGGGGAAAAAACACCCCGTCTAACCTCCAAACTGGGGACCCCAGGACAGGTCTGTAAAAATATGGATCCCGGATGGTACGAACGATACCAATCTCACCTGCAGAACTTGTCACGTGGATGACACCCATTATGTCATACTTGAGCACCAAGACTTCACAGAATCACAGTAACTCCGAACTCCCAGCTCTTCATACTCGTACCCTCACCATGTCCTCTTACGCCTTGAGTAGAACAAACGCGAAGGTGGTGTAGGTTTAACGATGTTCATTCACAGGCGCTCATCAGTCTTCTTACACCTAGATGCCAGCGATTGGGTACGTTTTCTAAACCAAAACCAATCAGCTCTATCATTACTGATCTACGCGTATGAAGCCTCGGTCTCTGGAAGGTGTGTGGTTCCCAGGGGTGATTAACCTTATCGACCACGCCCTGATCTCCATCAGATCCCCAAGACCATTTGTGCCGATGTGAGTCTGATTGGGAATATCAACTGCGATTGCTCGTTGATATAGGTCCGGAGACGGTTTACAATGCTATAAAAATCGGATACCGTCTCTTTGACGGTGCTTGTGACTACGGCAATGAGAAGGAGGCCGGCGAGGGTGTTCGTCGCGCCATCAAAGATGGTCTCGTGAAGCGCGAAGATATTTGTAAGTTCTCTAGACCTTGGTTTAGGATACTGTCACTGATCGATTGCTCTGGCTCGTATAGTCATCACCTCCAAAGTACTCACATTCAGGCACTCCTGATTCAAAACTCCGATCTGAGTCAGATTAATCTTTAGCTGTGGAACACATTCCATGCCCATGATCATGTGAGATTCCTCCACCGAACCAAGGTCACACCAGCTAAACGGAGTCCCGAGGTGTAGGTCAAGGCATTGGCGAAGAAACAACTCGATGACTGGGGTCTTGATTACTTCGATCTCTACCTCGTTCACTTCCCCATCTCTCTCGCGTACGTGGATCCCAGTCATCGTTACCCACCTGAGTGGTTTGGGGATGACGGCAAAGTCCATCTACGTAAGCGCAACCGGGCAATGACGCCAGCGGTTTTTAATGTCATTCGGCAGAAAACACTCCGTTGCATGAGACCTGGCATGCAATGGAGGAGCTTGTTGACGAAGGCTTGACCAGGAATATCGGTCTTAGCAACGTTCAGGGCTCACTCCTCCTCGACGTTCTCCGCTATGCGAGGATCCAACCCCAGGCTCTCCAGGTTGAGATACACCCGTATCTTTCTCAGGAGCCGTTGGTCCAGCTCGCCAAACGTCACGGAATTGCCGTGACTGCGTACTCCAGCTTCGGGCCTGCTGTGAGTCAACGTACAATCCCCGAACCGCAGCACGATGACTTGATGCGTATGGTTGGACAGGGCTACATCGAACTGTCGATGGATCAAGGCGCGGCCAGTCTCTTCGAGCATGACGTGGTCGCCGGCATTGCCAAGGCACGATCGAAGAGTAGGCCGCGTAACTCTCGGGCCTGGGGCAGTTTGCTGAATATAATCTAGCTCCAGGACAGATCATCCTAGCTTGGGCATTGGCCCGAAAACTTGCAGTCATCCCCAAGAGTACCGAAAACAGCCGATTGGTTGAGAACCTGGAGGCTGTGAACGTTCAGCTGACCGCGGAAGAAGTCGAGCGCATTGGCGGCTTGAACCTGAACTTGAGGGTATGGTTGTGTTACTTGTTCGGCGTAAATCAACTGATGGATACCTGGATCTTAGTTAAACAATCCCGTTGACATCGACCCTCGTCTTGGTATTTTTGCTTAACCAGTATATGCCGACTGGCATCCATACCTTTTCACGGCTGCGCAGCGAGTCAGATAGGTAGTCGTACACCAATCTCGTCCGCAGAACTGCGGCGGGCAATGAAATTGAATTTTGTCACGTGATTGCTCCCATCTGCGGATTCCGCAGTCACTTGGATTCCATATATACTGAGATCGCGTCCCTTTCGTTATCTAACCTCAACCATGTCCTCACCCGCTCAGTTCAAGTTCACTAAAGACGGTATAACCCGTCGTGTCGCTTTCACTCAGCTTCCGTCCTGGCTCGAAATAGCGGCGAAGCTCGAGTCTCTTTACAATATCCCCGTTGACCACATTGCTGTGTCCTACACCGACGTCGACGGTGACGAAGTTACTCTTAGCTCCCAAGGGGAGCTCGAAGATTATTACAGAGTCGATTCAGATTCCTCCCTTCGACGTCTCTTAGTCGTAGACCTCAGCGTAATCCGGAGCCTCGACGACAAGCCGCTCCCGGACACCCCTTCGATCACTCACAGGCTCCGCGACACTCCATCCCACAACACGTTCGGGACAGTCCCGTTCCACCAGGATATTGTCGATGACGATTGGCAGAGGGTTCCTGGATTCAATCCTTTCTATAGTGGCGAGCTTAGTTCCGGATCTGGGAACGAGCTCCAGTTTGCACGGATCGGTGGAGATTCCAGTTTCCGCACCAGCGTGACCAGGGACACTCCCGCCACACACTCCAGGGCAGTCACACCGACACTGGGAAATCAGGGCAAGACGCGCGATCCCGAATCCACCTCATCTACCGACTCCGTTCTCGCCAACGACACCCCAGAGAAACCTCCTGTTCACGTCTACGAAGTCTCTGGTCACGGTCTCCCATTCTCCTCTGATACTACGATCAATATCCAAGAAGTTCCACCTTCCAACGCCTCCTCCGCCCACGATGCTCCAGACCCTCCTCTTGCAGAGCTTGACCCTCCTTCCGCTCGACCCACCCCTACTCTTACCGGTGATGTCGCTACATTCCTCGGCATGGTCAGCACCATGTTCGCGCAGAATCCTCAGCTCACTACTGCGTTGAGGGGCATGATGCAGAACATCGGCAGCAGCACTTACTGGGCTGCGCATCGTGATCAACTCAGCCGCGCTGCGGAGGAAGTCCGTCGGTCTATCCCCGACATCCAGTCCCATATCGATGCTTCTGCTCACGCAGAGACTCATGCAGCGTGGCAGATCGCTGATGCGGTTGGAAACATCGTCCGCTCTTTCACTTATAACACGCCCCCACAGGAGGGTGATGGCGACGAACACAATCCCGGAGGTTGGCCAAACCGCCCTCCGCCTCCACCTCATCATGGACCGTTCCCTCCTGGTTCCCACCACCGCGGACCTTTCCCTCCACCTCCGCCCCCGCCTCATGGATCGTTCCCTCCCGGGCCTCCCCATCACGGACCATTCCCCCCATTCCCACCCCATCCACTCATGCCCCCGCCCCTGCATGCTGGATTCCCCTTCCACTGTCGAGGCGGACGGGGTGGAGGTGGAGGACGAGGCGGTTGGGGACACCACGGTCGTCATGGTCATCACGGCCCAGGTGGTCACCACGGCCCAGGCGGACATCACGGCCCTGGCGGTCATCATGGACCTGGTGGGCATCACGGACATGAAGGGCCTGGACCCCATCGCCGCCGCGGTCGTCATCATGACCTTGAAGATTCACACTCGGATAGCTCTGGCGAGAGTGGTGATGACGCGGAGGTTGATGTCTCCTTGTACGGTGTCAGTCAGAAGGCCTCACCCGAGGAGAGGAAGGCGAAGCTTCTTGCTGCTAAAGCTGAGTACAAGGCCCAGAAAGCTATGTACCGCGCCGAGAAGCAGGCTAAGCGAATGGAAAGGCAAAGGTCCAACACAACAGACATGTACGCGTGTTCCGGTCATCCCCGTTTATGGCCCGCTGACCGTTCTACCTCTAGCGATGCTGCTGAGTCTGCCGCAAGGGTTGCGGCCGCGAACGTAGCTTCTACTCTGGCCCAGGACGACTCGCTTCTCATCAGCCAGGGTAGGGGCCAGTTCCCTTCCCTTGAGATAGTCAGCGTCCCACGCCGTCACCACACTGTCAGCGGTGGCACGATTCGTGGTTCTCGTCATAACCGTGACGCTTCCGGGTCCACCAACCAGACGGCGACCATCGAGGTTCGCCGCGCTCGTGTTGTTCGCAGACTATCCGACGTACGTCGTTTTTCTCCTTATTTTTTTCATCCCAGAAGTTCAATTTTCCCTTTCCAGATGGGATTTGAGGGTACCAAGGTCGAAAACAGGGTCAGCGTTCACATCCCAGATGGTCAGACTCTCGAGGAGAAAAGTGAAGATGCTATTGTCACCAATGTCGTGGAAGAGTTGCTCCAGAATGAGGGAGATGGCGCGAATGAAACCCCGAGCACCCCCCGAGCAGATTAATCTCATCACCCATATGTAACCCCCTTTCTCTACTCGGCAGTAACTTGTAAAACAAAAGGTTGGTCACAGCTAGTAGTTACGGATGTGAAATACACGATATCGCCTATGTGCATGATATATCCGTGTGAACCGTCAAGACCTGTGTTCATTAGACTACTCTATCTTCCGACCCTCCTCAAGCCATTTCTTACCAAATTCATCATCCTCTGGGTAACGTCGACGAAGAGCGGGGTTCATGATAAACCTCATTAATCCTTCACTGTTCGTCTCTATCCCGGAGAAGTAGAGGCCGAGCCAAGAGACGTCACGAACTTGATCAAATGAGCTTTTTGAGTCAGCCGGACGGAGTTGGTTCCCTAGCCGATATGCTGAGAATTGTTATGAAATTCTCGTACGGGAGTATGAATAAATCGAGGCCTTACTGATTTCACCACAAGGGTCCCCTTCTATTGGTACTCGAAGTCTGTACAGGACGTCGGTCTGACCGGCTAACGGTATCTGGTAATCGGGTGAGATCAAGAGCGTGCGTGTCAGACGTAGAGCGGGCGAACTCACGACCCAATCAATAACACATGCTGCGGTGAGCTCGTCCGAAGTTACGACCATTCCAACAAAGTACTTCGGGGTGGTGGGCATAGGCTCCCCCCTCTTACACACGGAATACGATAACTCTTCCCACCTCGTCAAAGACCTCAAGATGGTATGAAACCTGTTATCCGGAGGTAGACGGGGCGCCACCAGATCTTTCAAAATCGCTTCGAGATCGATGTCTGGAACGACTCCAAACCCAGTTGGCCATTGCATTGTGTCCAGGAAGCACAGGATACTCGCTACGGGGTACATCGTCGATGATCGTGGTTCTGACCCGAGGCGCACATGTCGAATTGACGCCATGACGTTGTTCGCCTGTCGAATGAGCGAAGCTTCCGGGGTACAAGGCTCGACGAACCGAGTGAACGCACCGGGGAAGGTAAAGTTCACGATTCTGTTCCAAATCTGAAGAACGTCATCGTGTTGAAGGATGGGACGTGTTTCGGAATTGAAGACGTCCACCCAAAAGTTTGGTAACCCCCCTCCAGGCGCGACGTGAGCGAGGACTTGAGATGGGAAGTCCGTGGCTGAAGCGGCAATGCCAAACCTCTTGCATATCGCGACAAAAACGTGTACTAACGCCATCGGGATATTCGTTCGAGCTGCGGGGACGGAGATAAACCGGTGTGGGAAGTGATCCTCAGGTGGAACAAGGGTATCTGCAAGTTCGAGACGTTTTTCAGTGGCTCTTATTCGGTCTTTCGTAATAAAGTGGAACATTTCCGTACGGTATGGGGAAAAACCTTTGGTTCTCATGAATCCACATATCTTCTCACATATTTCGGCCACATCATCCGGGCGGAGCTCTGCAGGATTCTCTGGGACGTAAAGGCCGAAAAATGCGAAGAGGGCACGGCATTCCGATGCGAGTGAATCAAGAGCGTCCGATATCTGAATCAACGGAATTCAGAGCCAACCAATAAAAACGGCACCGTTCCACCCACTTCGACGTACGAAACACCATAAAATGCTGACAGCCCAGCCAGCGCACTTTCGAACGTCATTTCCTCTGGATTGTCCTTCAAACGGATCCATTTGCTAATGGCGTCGTGTCGAAGAACGAGGCCCTTCAAATACACCGCCCAGCTCTTCCAGGGTGACACTGGGCATTCGTACACCAGGTCCACTTCTTCTGGCGCACCCCTGAGCCTGCGTGGTGCAGTCTTCTGGAGAATGTCCAATAGATCGTATATGTCCATTCCAAGTTGTACGATAGACCTCGCGACCACTTGCAGCCAGCGTACCGGATGTCCATCGTGTTCCTCTTCCTCTTCCGCTGCGGGGCGAAATGATTCTGTGTTCCCCAGAATGACGTTTTTCATTGTATCCAACGCCCGAGATTCCAGCTTGCGCCTCTGGTTGTACATAACCCACCAGTCGGATCCGATCTTCGATTTTCGTTCCTCCTCATTCCGTTCATTGCTGTGTCTGTACCTGATCTGATAGTGCGGTCTCCATAGTGCGGCGGAAGTCGAGACGGATCGTAGCGTTGAATCGGTCTCTGAACATTTGGCGAGCGCGTACACCGACGAGTCTGAGTTTCTGAGCGGTGGGAGTTGCGCCAAAATGTGATGATAGATCTCGACGGGGAATGACGACATGAATGAAGGTTGTAGACTCAGTTAGAGAAGCGATCGGCTTCTTTCGGCCCCTTTATCGACATAAATTCCTGGACTACTTTCTATTCCCTCTCATCTTCGCCTCTAACTCCTCTATCCGCTTCCTAACATCGCTCAGCTTCTCTGGTCCTCGCTTTGTTGGCGATGATCTGACGGTCGTTTCACTTCGTGACCTCCCAGCATTTGGTCGAACATCATGGTCTGGGGACTCCTCACGTCGGACTGGGGCACTCTGAACACGTCCTGGAGTGCTCGGTACTTGCATCGTAATCGATTCCTTCGATGTGGAATCCGAGGAAGGCTGGGAAGTGCTGGGATGGTGCAAGGGCTGACTACTAACCGTCAAGCTAGAGGAGGGTGTGAGGGTCGTGACACCGTGACGAGAACCAGGGATCATAGAGGATACCGTCCCGTTGACGGAGAAGGAAGAATCTGACTCCACGCGGAGGAGTTTGTCCTGGGCCAATTTGACGAAAGAGCCGGGGCTTTGGGGAACTGATGAAACCGTCCTACTTCTCGGGCGACCTGGGTCACAGACGAGCAGTTTGGTGGCTGGACCATTTTTCCTGGGACTTCGTGAACCATCCGTCCTGACAGATTCCACAACTGCTTCAGGGTATTGAGAGCTCGCCTTGCGAACTATTACATCAATCTCTACATCCGAATCAACATGGTCACTGGGAGTTCCGGTTGGGGGAGTGGATTTTTTGAGACGTGATGATCCAGGAGGCGGTCTTAATGGCCTAAAGCTTTCCCCGTCAAGCTGCTCATCAGTGGAATGATTCCGAGTTTCGGAGCAAACATTGTATCTCGTCCGCAACGACGCTGCCCCAGCCACAGCGTCGGGGTCGGCGGGAGACGGTGGGGTATCGAGAGACATGAAGTTTACAATTCGGATCGGGATATCGACGAAAACGCATGAGGATAGAGGGCCGGCAAAGAGAGTTACTCGGATGCTGTACTCGACTTCCAGTATTCTGCTGCGAGAAACCGACAACGCATCTGACTATCGGAAGGGAAAGCCTGTCAGGTGTGGCAATGTGTAACGCGTTACCTGGACTCACGGGGATCGGTACACAATGGGAGAACGCGGCATTCTCTCCAGGATTTATACCAGTCCACCATCCCCTGCTTCCGGCGTAGCCCCTCAGCACGCGATGAGTTGTTTCGAGAGTACTCTGAGCCACTTCTTTGTAAGTTGTGTTCGTCTGGCACGCATCTGGGTCGTCCTTCCCATCTATGTTCACCGCAGCGCTTGACTTGAAGGTAGTGGTACGCCGAATCAAAGTCAGAGTGAGCGACTTCAGAGTCCTAGTTGTGTTATTGGAGACAAGAGCCTTGACAAAACAGCGTTGGCCAGAGACCCAATGAAGCCGATGCAAAATAGCCGTGAGTTTAACTGTACCAGAACCACCCATGAAAAGAGATCTGGAGGTCGTAACCTGTATTGGCCGAGGGGCAGACTGCAGTATTGTTGTGGGATCGAGGCGAGGCCAAATCTCACATTCCCGGTAGAAGTGAGCGATTGTTATCTTCCTTGTTTCCGTGTCCCTGACCTTTATAGTTCTGGAGAGAATGAGTCAAGGAAGAGTGTGAGGGGAAGCGGACTTACGCCATGACAATATATCTGACGGATGCACCGGAAGAGTTAAAAACACCTTTGGAGTCGCCGCACGTGCCTGCGACCGGAAGATAGAAAGAGAATGGGGTGATGTGGAGTCCGGCCTTGGCGAGTGCGAAACCGTCATCGTCGAATCCAGAGTCAAAGGGAGCATTCCAGGCACTGCTGAGGAAAGAAATCTGTTGTGACTCCTGGTAGAAAACGTGTCGTGCATCTGCGCTTGGGACAAATTCATATCCGACTACCCGGAGTTTTGGTTCCGTGATCTGGACAAGATAACCGTTCGGATGGGAGAGAACGTTGACAACGAGGGAGCCCTGCAGCGAGCCACCTTGAACACAAACACTCGATTCCAGAGCAACATCAACTTCAGCAAGCGCGTGGGATTTTGTTTGTTCCAAGAGCAGACGTCCATCAAGACCAGTAGTTTCGCCAGCGAGTGAAGATGACATGGAAGCGCCAGTCTTTAGTCTCGAGTGTGCATTTCCCAGAATTGCCTTGAGTTCCTTTGACGTTGCAGCCGGCGGAATTGCTGGGTTGGAGAGGCCCTCTGGGAGGTTCGGCACGAACCGACTGTCAAACGAGTGGTACTTGGGCCGGAGCCGCGGACGCCTGGGACTCAGATTATCTTGACTGATAGGTGGGCCCTCCTTGAATCCAGTTGTGCTGTATACGTCCAGAGTAACCATCCCTCCTCCGGTTTCTGCCAACAAAAGACCCTCCATTCCTTGGGCCGATCTCAGTGAGTTGATATTTGAGGAACTACCGGAGTCTGTCGAGATCAACGAGGGTCGGGGATGGTCCGAAGAGCCAGGCTTGTCCATTTCTCGTATACAAAGTCGCGGAGTGTTGGAGAGAGGGGGGTTAGGGGCTGAAAACTTGAGGAAGATGGTTGGAAGTGGAAGAGTAACGGGTGTCCGGAATAGGAAGGTAGCCATCACAAATTTTCAGACTTTTACTCTAATCCACGGTCTGTCTGCCCGTTCACGCCGATGGCTGCGTCGAAATCCAAGGCTCAGCCAATGGCTAAGCCGCTCGAAAACATTCCGCCAGACCAGAAGCCTGCGAAGAGCAGAACAAAACCCCGGAAACCAAAGGGGAAGGAGGTTCTTCTCCAGCCTCAGCCAGACCTCCCCCCGGAACCTGGCCCATCCTCCAAAACCGCTGCAGAAATTGAAGACATCTGGTCCTGGACCTCGCTCGCAGATTCATCGTCCAGTACACACCCCGCGGTCTTCACAAAAGACGGACGGTACGTTTTCAAGTCATCCGATCATTTTCCAAGGCACTCTAAACGTTTCGCACCAGATATTTCTTTTCCATCGTAGGATCATCCATAAAAATACACGCCTCTTCCACGGGTCATGTTGTTTCAACCTTGTCCGTCACAACCCTTGGTGGCTCCACGTTGCGCTCCGATGGAGGACATACCGCAAAGATCACGTCTGCACTCTTGAATCCGCACAACCCGTTCCAGCTCATCACTGCTTCCCTCGACGGCTGCATAAAATTCTGGGACTACCTAGATGGCACACTTCTCCAAACTATTCGACTCCCTCAGCCAATATTCATGATCACGGCTAACGACAAGGTCAAGGATTACATCTTCGTAGTGACATCAAGGGGCACCAAACGCCAAACCGCTGCCGGTACGCATATCTCGTGTTTGAAAACTTCTCACCTAATGTCTCCTTTCTAGGAAAAATCACGACCGAAGATAATACGCACCTCTACCGTGTTTCATTGTCGCCCACGTCGGAGACGGCAGGGTTTCCGGTCCAGGAGTCATCTGAAGTCATCGGAATCGGGAAGTTGCGAACACCGAATGGTATTGCAATGTCTCCCAGCGGTTCCTGGGTGGTCGTGATTTCTGGTCACAAAGCACACATCGCAAGCACTACAAACCCCCGGGCGGGATTCAAGAAGTTCACATCGCCAGAACATCTCACCTGCCTTACCTTCCACCCAACCGACGACTGTTTTGCTACGGGGGACAGCAAAGGTGCTATTCGGCTGTGGTACTGCTTGACCGACGGATCTCTATCTGAAGTCTCGGGTCTTGAGAAGCGAGCTCAGACCACGTCCTTCCACTGGCATTCCCATGTTGTCTCCTCCCTGGTCTTTACTCCCAATGGGGCTTACCTACTTAGTGGTGGTGAGGAAGCTGTTCTGGTTATCTGGCAACTGCACACAAACAAAAAGGAGTTCGTTCCACGGGTTGGTGCACCTATCTCAACCATTGCCATCTCTCCTGCTGGAGAGAAAGAAGAAGAATATCTCCTCGGTCTTTCGGACTCGACGCACACGTTCATTAGCTCTGGATCGCTGAAAATTTCCCGTGCATTTTCCCAATTAAAACTAGGTTGGGTGATCTGTCCTGGAGCTGGTTCTCATAATTGACCCCCCTCCCCACCAGATCCATCAACTACTCCTGACGCCCCGTCAACATCTACTCCTGTCCCACTCGCTGTCCACACTCTTTCCTCATCCCTCATCCTGACCTCGTCACACCCTTCATCCCTGCAAGCTTACTCTCCTTCAAACTCCCGACTACTTTACGATATCGAAGTTTCGCCGTCAAATCGTGTATCCCGCAAAGACGAAAAACACCTAGAGCCTTCAAGAGTCAGACACGTCGCCGTCTCGGGATCTGGTGAATGGATGGCCACTGTTGACAGTAGAACGGGGGATGAAGGGTTTCGGCCGGAAGTATACCTGAAGATATGGTGGTGGGACAGGAAGTCTGGATTCTGGATATTGAACAGTCGGATAAACCGACCCCACGGGCTGAACGAAGTTACTTCGATTTCGTTCAGCCCGGTTTTGGCTAAGGAGAAGATAAGGCTGGTGACAACTGGCGAGGATAAACAAGTGAGGACATGGAGGTTACGAACGAATGTAGATAGGAAGGGGGAAGTCGAAGGTACGGCATTTTTCCATAAGGCACACTACCACGGGCTTAACCTGAGTTGGCAGACTTCTGGGTTCCACGATCTTCATTCTGCTATCGCTCTGAATTGCCTAACCACGCATCGTGGTCTAATGATGCCTCGCTCATCGCTGTGGCTGCTGGGCCGTTCGTCCCAATCTACGATTCCGCTACCAACACCCTCCTGCAAGTCTTGGTCGCCCCGGAGTGCGGTCGTGTAGCTTCGGTGCAATTCTTGGGAAGCAGTGGACGATTCATCGCCGTCGCTGGAGAGAGGGATTTGGTCCTTTGGGACCTCGTTTCCCAAACGAGTACGCGCTTCCTTCTCAATCGTTTATTTTTTTAACTCACGCAACCATGAAGTACAATGGCACTTCCGTTCTGGAACCTCCATCGATCAAGTAGTTGCTCACCCCTTGGAGGACAAGCTGGCGCTACTTCAGTCACGCAAGAATACCAACCCAAGCCAACGCGACACCCGCGTACTTCTCTTCCGACCTGGTTCGGCTATCCCACTACGCACCTGTTCGATACCATTCGGGATTCGAAACGCGACATGGTACTCGCTCGTCGAGGGCTCAACCGTAGATTTCAACTTGGTCGGTGTCACAGACACTTGGGGTGTTGCCTTGTTCGGTGACGACGTGAAGTCGCCCTCCTCCCTTGAGGGCAACACAACTACACATATCACCGGCGACGCTTTCCTACCCAAGAAGAATACCCTTCTGCAAGATATCTTCGGGAAGTCGACGTTTGACGGTTTTACATATTTCACAGTGCCGGCAGAGACTTCCGCGTTTGTCCCACGGGAAGGGAAACGAGCGGCAACATCGTTCTTTGATACTCCCGCGCACCTCATGCCGCCGTTGGAAACTATGTTCGGTTCGATCATGCAGACGTTCTTGACGCCGCGATCGATCGTAAAGAGTGGTGAAAACGATGGCGAGCGAATAGAGGGGGACGATGAAGAAATGGACGTGGATGAGGAGCCAGCGCCGGGGAATGAAATTCCACTTATCGTCAAAAATACGACGAGGGTCGTGGATGAGAGGGAGATGTACGAGTTTGTGGAGATCTTCAAACATCACGGATTAGCTGGTGTGTACAACCCCTGTCTCTCTAGCCGAGCAAGTGGTGATGAGGTTGTGTTCTAGCTGTGGGGTCTCGAAAAGCGACTTCTCGTGGACACCCAAACGGGATAAACGGTGTATCGACGCATCCAAATGGTATCGGCTCATCTCCCGCCCTGACAAAGGTGAACGGTATCACAACCACCCCATCCGCAGAGCGCAAGGGTAAACCCCTAGTCGAGACACCACAGATACAGGCTAGCCCTCCTTCAGCTTCGACAACACCGGTGAATGTTGGAAAGAAAAGGAAGAAGTCTTCTGGCTAGCACCTAGTCAGACCTCCATCCTTATGTTGTATACTCGCACAGTCCATGCATTGCACATTTTCTTATTCTCTCCTCTGCTCGTGGTTGTCGTTTGTCTTAGGTGCTTTTATTTAGTTAAGTTTAATTCCACTCATTACTTTTACATCTCAAACCTTTGAGAAGCCGGCTCTCGTACTATTATGAAGGGAAAGAAAGACAAGCACCGATAATACTGCGCTTTTTATCATACCGATTAATTTGTAGTAGGCGTAATCCAAGACAATGCAGGCTACATCAGAGTTGCGCGTATGATAAGTAACTAGATATAAAAAAGGGGAGATGACAAGCACGTTTTCGCTCGCGGAAACTGACTCCTGTGATACAGTGAAATTTTGAAAAGAAAAGAAGACCCCGTACAATGCACGCAGTACAAAAAGAAAGAGAGGAAACATAGGTCATAGATTTGCATGGTCAGTAAAGGTAGGGCAGCGGGATCCCGGACGTTTTCGTCCAAACCCTCCTCAACTGCAACTCTTCCGGGTTCGGCATACCAGGGTTCAATTGGAACAACTGAGACTTCTTCGCCAACCAATTCTTCTCCTCTACCTTCATCTGAACGAACCAAGGTAAAATGACGTAGATCCTCTTGAGAGGGGCCCCGATATTCTGCCTCCCTTCCACGAGATGTGCGACGCAATCGAACGTCATGCTCTGGTATTCCAAAATCTCGAGCTTGGGCAAGAGTGGAATGAGCGGTTTCTTCGGAGCGAAGAGGGCTGTGGTCTCTTCCCACACGTTCGCGTCCTCGAGGAAGTGCTGAAGAAGAGTTTTCTTCAGTTGAGCGATCTTGAGGACTTCGATCTTGGGCATGGACTGGAGCCACTTGATCATCCGGCGCTTGTTTTGGATTGAATCGTGCAACTGGACGGAATATATCGTCATGACCCGGATGTCTGGGAACCGACCGGTGAGATGCTCGATGAGTGGACCGTAGTCGTATCCGACCATGTTGAGAATCGTCAGGTCAATCGTGTTCTTGGCGGTGAAGGTGTTGAGAACGTAAATAGCATACAGCACGGTGAAGTCCCCAATGACGAGGGTAGCGAGGCAAGGGAGGTCAATGGGAGGGAGGTTGGTATCAACGACGTCGTCGGAAATCCACTTTGGACCGGCAGCGTCCAGCGCGAGCTTGCTCAGTCGAGGGCATCCCCTGAGCATGTCACGGAAATTGTAGATCGAGGGACAATTCTCGATGGGCACCCGTCTCATGTCCAACACGTACAGATTGGACAATTGTACGGCGCTCCACCGAATATTAAGACCGTTAAAGCACGCGTATGTGAGGCGGGGTAACATGCGGCGATCACAGAAGGGAATTGGTGCCGATTTCTTTTCTGGCCGGGGCATAGGACCAACCCACAACCAAGGACGTCCAGTTCGATGCAACTCGAAACGCTCCATCCGTTCAGGTAGGTAGTAGCAATCACGTAGCATATTGAGAACGACAAGGGCTGGTTGCCAGGTGTCGACCATGATGACTAATGTGCGGATAGTTCGAATTTTGAGCAAGAGCTTGTCCATGACCATTTCCATCATTCCGGCCGTGAACGGGTGGCCGTCCTCCTCGCTGTCGTCGAGGTCGTTCATATGTTCCTTGTACCATGCCTCGTGACGTTCGTTGATGCGGATATCCAAGGGGGCGGTTCCTGCCCTCTCGACAAAAGTGAGAGACCGTTCGTACGGGTATCGGTCCCTGAACCAGACGATGCTCCATAAGGTCATGTCTTCAATAGCGGCATACCTCCATTTCTGACAGATCCACGTAAGACGAAGTAGAGAGAGCGAAGAGGACGGCATGTCGGTGGACGACCATGAGACGAGGTGGAAAATTTGGAGGAGGATCTCGGTGGGCTTTGCGGTCAAAAATCAGCGCACGTCCTAGATGACGATCACCGACGACACTCACGAGTTGATTGATTCGAAGGCAACGGCAAAAAATCCATTTTCGCTGAAAATCCATGAAATAATACTGAGCCTCTTGGTCCTTGGTCCAACCTGGGGTGTTCCTGTGAGGGTCGAGTGCGGCGAGTCGATCTCGAAGTTCCCTGCCCTTCTTTTTGAGAGTAACGATCGTTTCCGCGGTGTCGGGACGTCCTGGAGGCCGGGGGACTTTTTCCAGAAACGCGCTAAAGATTGCCTTGAGATCGTATGGTACCCGCTTGGCATGGGAAGCATTTGCCTTGACCATCATCGGTGGAGGTGGTTTCGTGAGGTCTGGAGGTTGAGCGTCGAATTGGGTGGAATGGGGAGACGCCTGGACGTGTACGTTGTTTGAGAGAGATCGGTAGGAGTGGGAAAATGCGATACGTACCATTTCCGACGGTGAGCTGGATGGGGATAGATCTGGGGAGACGGAGCGGAGAGGTGATTATGGCTGGATGAGAGGGGGAGGGAGGTCTGAGGATGATTGTAGGGTGGCTGGTCCTCGTCTGGTCGGTATTTAAACCGGAGACAAGGAATCTGGTGGACAAAAGGGAAGGCGGCAATGTAAAATTATAAGTCGAATTCGGAATGCTAGTCCGACGTGACTTGAGAAAATCGCCAGCAACTGTTTGGCGATGTGGGTCCACGGTAACGCTGGACTTGCTGTGGGTGCTCTGCAGATTCGTAGCCGTTTGTCTGAGATCAAGCGCGACGGATGGTCATCAATCTCCCTCTCACCTGTGCTTTATATCTCCTCTCCAGCCCTATCACGCTTTGGTATCCACGGCCAGAGTGAGGGTAGAACAAGGGCAATGGGCCAGGAGCCCTCCTTTGCCCGCTGCCGTGGGTGGACCAGGCGAAACGCGAGTCTGACCGTGTTTTCGAAAGGATCCGGCGCCGGCTAAACACGAATGGTCCAGAGGAAGGTGGGGAGGTGTGGTAGGATGGAGCGAAAGCAGAAAGCATCATCCACCCCCTCTACTGTATCATGGTGGTCGGGTGGAAAAAAGTGCAACGTTTGACGTTCCTCTTTTCGTTCGTCCCTGCCTTATCGCAGCCCACTCTTCGACTCTCCGGGTGGACCAAGGAGACTATTTTCGAGCACAGAAAGTTGGTTGGAGGTAATCGCTTGTGGTGGAAGAACGTGTCGAACCCGGAGATCGCATCAACAACCTCAAAGACAAAGGAAGTGGTGGACGAGGAAAATGCCTCTTTTGCCTTGATCCTTCTCATAGAAACGTGTCTTGGATGACCTTCCTCGCAACCGGTAGCGTTGGGTACGTTCTGACGGCCCCTGTGCAACGAGTGGCGTCATGGTGCGTCGACGTTGGCCCGATGGAGTACACAGGACGTCTCATGAGAAGTACGTACCATTCCGGGATCAATCATCTGTGTCCATATGATCTCTCTTCCTCCGGCAACGGACCGCAGCTGCATTGGCAAGGCTCGAAATCTCTTCCTTTGAGGTCCAAACGGGGTCCATGTCCGATCGCCTAACGGCTCTAACTGATCCCGCAACAGGAAACGGCAAGGAACACGTCCCCTTCCCCAATGACTCTTGACGAGAACGACGACCTCCTCTCGCTGCACGTCCTACTACACACGAGGCCTTACACTCGTGAGGCTCGCGACCCGCCCACGTGCGGAAATTTGTGAAGCAACAAGGCGGTCCTAAAGAGACGGACACCAAATGTTCCTTTGTCCTGCCCCTCAAGATTTGCTTCCGTACGTTGCCCCTCCCGTCCAGGACCCTTCTGCTTTCACGTCTCTTCACTCTCCGCACGGTCTACCGATGATTCTGAATTGGCACCATGAAGAAGGGTGGGATGGTCAGGACCCGGGATGTTGCTTTCACCATTACCCTGGTACGTGCTCGTCCCTCGTCGCTCTTATGGCCTCGGGTCATCCTTTTGCCTAATCACAGCGTTACTCACATGACCATACCCGTTCTGTACCGCTGAAGAAACGGTCGTCGCCGACACGGACGAAGACACCGTTTGACTAGAGGTTTCACGAGCATACATCCAAGTATCTCCCGTGGCTGTCCCGTGGCTGGACTCACACACGCCGCCTCGTCCAAACAACATGCACGCCCACTCTGTGACACCAATATCGCATAAATAAATCCATGGAAAATACTTATCCAGACTATAACAAGGGAATTCACAATCACCCACGGCCTCTTGGGTCCTCTGGTTCGGGAATACTACCAAAACCGTGAATTCAGAATTCCCTAATCCGTCGATTGGAAAATCCATATCGGGAAAATTTCCAGTTCCGTCATCTCAATTCTTCCAGCCCTACGGAACAGCGTACGGGATAGCCGTGTCCTCGTGAGCAAGACTGAGCCACTGGTACTCGCCCCCGAACTTCTCGTACCGTGTTATTCTTCTCAGGGACGTTGCTGGAAGGTTCGCGAAACACCGATTTCGACCCAGATTGTAAAAAGGACGTCAGAGTCATGTAATAACCACCCTCGTCTTGCATGGTCGTCTACTCTTTCGAGTAGCTCCAGGGTTTTATCGGTATCCTTATTAACGAACGGCTAATAGACTGTGGGGAGTGGCTCGACCTCGAAGTTGGCACGATGTGTGATGAGTATCAGTGTTGGACGAAGGCCCAGCCGCACTTATCGAGTGGCAAATCACAGGCACATCCTGTCCCGTCAGATTAAGTAAGTAGGTTAGGGCGTCATTCAAAAAGGCCATGGATCAAAAAACGTTCCGTCAGCCCTGCACCAACGTCCCGGTTGCAGTTGAGTACTTACAAGCGCTCACGCTGACCTCGAGATACTGAGACATCCAGACATTGAAAAAAAATAATAGAAGTACCCGGACATCGCCTCGCGACGGTAGGACCGGTGATCAACCCACGGTCCATCCGTTTCGATGCCCAAGGAAAAGTGAAAAAAAAATGCGTTTGATCTTTTTAGGTACTTCCGACGGGGAGAAAACCTAGGACATAGTGCCCTAAGCTGCATTCAGTCATCCAATCGCTTCTAACTGCCGTCGTGATCGCGATTCAGTGTCAATGTAACATCCCACACATTCGCGTCTCCCATTGTGTGGCGAACAAACCGTCGGCGCCTACTTTCCTCAAGGTGCGTAGTTGATGACATCGATGAAACTTCTCCCCTTTCACACCAAGTCACATTGACTTTCATGAGATACTGCCAGTGAGTGCATCCTTGACACAGGTTGTCATCGAGACAGGCAGGGCTTCCCAGAGATAAGAGGAAGAGCAACATAGAGATTTCCAGAAAAAACACAAACATGAACTTCAATGTTCGTCCCAGTCCAACTAAGGGAAGGTGTAAAGTCTGGGATATTTGATTAGCGCAGCACATGACAAACTCTTTGCGGCGGAACACTGTTGCCTCACGGTATCCAGCCCTCATCACACTCACCCGAGGCAGCCCAGGAAGGGAGGAAGATCGCATCGATAACCGATAACTAACACACCTTCTTAAACTTGATCAACCCTACCCTAACGTCCCTGCCGTGACCATCTCCACAACCCAGCCCATCAAAGTCTCATCTCTAATCTTCACCTCGCCCAACATCTCTCTCACAGCCGCAAACGCCCCCCTACCCTTCAACTCCCCCTCCCTCTCACTATCCTCCGTCTGCGCGTCCCTAGCCTGCTGCTGTTGTTGCTGAGTCTGGCCATCGTCCTGATCATCGATTATCCCCGGAAACCCGAAATGATCATCGTCCGCCCGTGGCGCCGCCTCCGCAGACGCAAACGCCGTCCTAAACAACACCCTAATACACAGCAATGCCGTTAACGCCATCGGAGGTGGATCCTTCGTCAACCTTGATGAAGGCACGAAGAATTCCCGTGGAGGGACGATCGGCCTCTTTGTTGGGTCGTCTACGGGGTGTTGGTGCCCAGGGTCCGGGAGAGTTACCACGTCGCTCTGTGACGAATGTCTCGGGAAAGGTTGAGTGAGCGGTATGTGCGTCAACACGTGCGAACGGAGGTGTTTTAACGACGCCGGTCCTTGCGAACACGTCGCCCACAGGCATTCATGAGGTCCCGACGCCGAGTCCACATTGCCAAGGTGAACAGACAACATATGATCGTACAGATCACCAGGACTCTGGGCGCTAAACGGGTTCTGACACTGACCGCGGTCCCATTGACACCTGTACCTGTCTTGGTTCGGAAGTTTGACCTGCTTCCTCGCGACACCCCGAACGACGAATTTTTGGGGCGGTCCTGGGAGAAGGAGGGCTTGTGCGGAGGGGTAGACGACGTTGACGTTCTTGATGACGTCCGCAGGGGCGAGAAGTGGACTCGTTTCAGCAAAGGGAGTGAAGGTTACGCTGTACAGTTGGAAAAATTCCACTTGCGTTAGCTCGCCTTCGGGGTTTAGAACGAACATTGCTTTCATCCTGTCCATAATCAATAATGACCAAGACACAAAATTATGAGAGAAAGTACTGACCATTCATAACACCTCTTGGGCTCCTCCATATTACCCAACGTTTCCAACTCCTCAGGGCCCAACACCAAATCTACAGTGTCAGGTGGAACAGCCAACGCAACAGCCGGGGGCGGACATAAATCCACCATGACAACTTCTTCCACCTGCTCCTTCAACAACAAAAGCACCAACACCCTCAACGTACTCGGCATCTTCGGATGCAACAAGAACGCCCTAGCCATCGGCGCACAAGCCAAATGCGCGTAAAAAAAATTCAACGCGGCGTCGACCAGTTCCTTATCCATCGTGAAGAGGGGGAGGTACCGAAGCGCCCCCTCGAGGCCAGGAGAATCCGACGTGATGTGGTCCGCGTTCGCGGGGTAGGAAAATAGTAAGGCGAGGAGTTGGAAAGAAGCTATGATGAGGGACCTGTTCGAAGTCTCTTTGAGGATCGCGAGGACGGCTGGAGTCGGGTTTGCGGTTATCGGAGCGTTGGTGGGTGGAAGCGTCAACCCGGCACTGCTCAAGTCGTGGAAAATCTCCAAGACGTTGACCAGAAACTCCTCGTTCTCATCCGAATCCAACTCGAGCTGATGCAACGCGGAAAGTATGAGCGTCCTCGACCGGGCGTTATCCAACAACTCTTGAACGTTCGCGTCGTTATACGCCGTAGCCGTCCTCAAGATCGTGATAGCCTCCAAAGCGTGTCTTCGCTTGATAACCTCCTTGGGATCGTCCGCGAATAAAGCCGAAATCTGACTCTTCTTCGACCTCTTCGTCACTCCTTCGATCCTGGAGGGCACGATGTGTCCTCTCCCTCTAGACCCGGCGACGCGAGGATTCTCCAACGAAGAAATCTTGTCCAAGACCGCCCGCTCGACGTACCACTCCGGCCACGCGAACAACGCGTCGGTGAGTCCGGGGATCGCGCTCAATAGGAATTTCTCGTTCGAGCAGAGGCGTAAGAGACGATCGAGAGCCCAGCTCACTTCTTCGGGTATCCCGGATCGCAAGGCGAGCATCATGCGGTTTTTTGGTGACGGTTCGACGTACCATCCTGGTTTCCGAAAGGTTAGGGTGAAAGGGATAATTGGTGTTTCGTAGACAAAGGACGGACGACGCACTTTCGTAATCGTCTTTAACATTTGACCCAGTGACCACAGTTGCAATAGACTGAATGGTCGTAGCAGGAGTGACCGAGATTGGTTGGATCGTAGGTTGGTACTGCTTGATGGTGAGCCCACGGTTGCCGGTCTGCATCTGTGGCGCGAGGGTCAAGAATCCGACGGGTCGATCGCTCCGAGTTCCGCTTCCGGGTCCGCCACGGGCACGGAGAATGCACCTCGCATTGGTGAAATATGATTTTACGACTCTAACGGGTAAACAATACACGCATCATGGGTTGCCCCAGGGGAATATGTCGTACTCGGTAAGAGAGAAAGGCAGCGGCCACACAACCACGGCAGTGGCAAAGTATATACTTGAATCGCGATTCCGTCTAAGCGAGTGGCGTTCGTAGTCATTGGAATGAGGAAATAATGAGAAAATAATATGTCAAGTGTCCAGGCAGAACCCAAAAAGAAATCCCGAGATAGAAAAAAACAAACCAAATGGTTTAGTGGTCATCAGCGCCCTTGTGACCCCACTTCACGGTCCTCGTGACACCTCGCTGCCAGTCCTCAACCCGGCGACGAGCGATGATAGAGAAGGTGGACAAATCGGTACCAACGAAGCCCATTCCTTTGGATTGGACAACAGCATCGATGATGACAGGATACCTAACAGCGGCAGGTGAGGTCCGAGAAAAGGAAACATAAGGGGGTACGAACCATCTGCCGTATTGTGCGGTGGTGCCAGAGTGGTCGAGCCTGTACCAACCTTGAGCCTTGACCAAATCCCACCAAGCCTCGTCTCTTTCGTCACTGGTCATAATAACATGCTTGACGTTCATACCAGGGTACTTGATCGACAGTTCCTCCTGGATTTCCCTGACACGACGGGCAATGACAGGGATAGGGGCGAAACACTCTTCGAGGGGAGTTCCGTTGCACCAGCCTCCGAAGTCCCCGTGCCTCACGTGGATAGTGATGTACTTGATATATCAATCAGGGATGCATTTGTGTGAAGAAAGACAGCGGAAACGTACCGGCGGGATGGGCTGATCAGGCTGGAGACTAAAGGCAGATCTCAGGTACAGTTCGCCGATGGTTTCGAGGCGCTCGGTCCAGTGCATATGGTCAACGACGTATCTCCATGCAGGAGAGTAGTCATAGTCATATTCAACATCCTATAAGTTGGAGATGAGATGGGGAGGTTGGAGGGTGAACACTGTGAGACTGGCTGGGGTAACGTACCACGGAACCACCGACGTAGAAGAGGTAATCCATGCAGAGCATCTGCTGATCAGGATCCTCGATAACATTGAGAACCCGAGATGGGGTCTGTTTGATTGGCTCGCCACTGTTTAACCACTCTCGGCGGGCATCGGGGAAACTGAGTCGGGCAAGGTCCCAGAAACGGGAGGTCTTGTCATGTTCATCACCGGGGTGGGCCTTGATCCAACTGGGAGCGTTCGTATACGAAACATCTGCACAGTGTAGGGAACTGATGAACGACGGGTGGCAACGGGTGGGAAAAGAGGGCCTACCTAACCCGGCGTTACGGGGGAACCAGCCTTCACGGGGAGTCGGGTCGTAGTATTGCTGTTCAGGCCAAACAGCCCAACAACCCATATTTTCCACGACAGGGGTCTCGTCGATCTTTATGTCTTTCCATTCAAGGACTGGAGACCGGATCAGCGTTGCCAGTCGGGGGACATCGAAGACGTCGCCAAATGGGAGATCGTCGGCATGACCATCGACCAAGACGTGGGAGGGTGTGAATTTTGGGATGACTGGTATGCGGTCTGTAATGAGACCGATGTAAATGAGATTACCCTGATTTCGGATTTTATTGTCAGTGCGTCGGGATTTGGGCGGGTTGGGGAAACGGACTTACATATGCCATCAGGTCGTTCGCTAGGGAACAAAATGATCAACCAAAGGGTCGAAGGAAAAAAAAACAATGGGACTCACTCCATCCAGCGGAAGGCCAGGTGGTGATGTATTGCTTATCGGGTAATAAGTTGTCTATATTTGGGTAAGTGAGATATGCGCCGTTGCGGGAGCCATGAGACGCCCACCTCTGAAGAGCGGAGTGGGTGGGCCACGGACTCCCGAATAGCGGGATGCTATAGGGTATGTCACATTCGGCAGGTGGTCAACTTCAACTTGGACGTCCTCAGGTTTGAAAGGGATTGGCTTGAGGTCGACACCGAACGCATCGGATGCCCGATACTGGATGGTTAGGTATGAGGCGAGGAAGAGAATGAAAACGAAGGCGGAGGTGGCGAGGAACGCCCGTTTCCTTCCAGGTGTTTTATGGTGGGATGGGAAGGGGAGATGGGGACCGTCGAGGTATTCCTTATCACCGAGGAGGGTGTCTTCCGAGGTGAGCGCGGTGAGACTCATGGTGGAAAGTGAGCTGTGGGGATAGAGATGAAAGACAGAAGAAAGGAGAGGGATTATAGCGCTGTGTCGTGGATGGGGCGCGGTGCCTAGAATGTCATGAAGGAGTAACCGATAGACTGTTTTCTCACCCTTTTTCAGTTACATGTTGACATTGTACACTTTTGGGATGTCAGTCCTTACCTAATCAATCCAACCAGGACCCTGGTCACCCCTGTTTCGGTTGATCCAAATTTACCTCCTCCTGCTCCGACCCGTGTTTAAAGAACGATGGACAACACACTCGTCCGCCTTCCCCAACTAATCCGTGACGAATCATGGCCCCCTCCTCTCTCATCCAAGATGCCTCCCAGACGATGAAAGTCGCTGCGGTTGTCTCTTTCTACATGGTATCCGCACTCATTGTACGTTCGTTCCGTCTCCTTTCCAATCAAGCGAGCTCTCAACGTTGCAATGCGCCACGTTCGGCACATACAGATGGTCTTTGTGTGAGTTGACACCTGTACCGTTCATCAGGACGTCGAGGGCTGATCGAGAAATCGTCTCCAAGCAACAAAGCAGTGCTAAACGCCGCTCCTGATCTTCCACTCCTCTACTTGTTCAACCAACTCGTTATTGCGGTCATCCTCCTCCATGGCGCGAGTTTCCTGACCGGCAAGGTTCAAATACCAAAGCTCGAGGTTCAGACGGCCAAAAAACTGACACCGGTCGTCACGGTGAACATCGTCGGACTCGTCTTCAACACGCTCTGCCTCCGCGGTGTGGAAGCTTCTTTCTTCCAGATTGCGCGTGGAATGGTTTTGCCCCTAACTATTCTGGTTTCATGCATTCACACACACGTCCGACCGTCGGCCAAAGTGTTGATTGCAGCGGGTATCGTGACCGTCGGTTTTTTGACGGGCATCAGCCCCAACAAAGGCCTCCCGGCCTCAGCTTCGCCATCAGTTGTTTCTCTCGTCTATGGGATGCTCTCCTCGCTCTTTATCGCCATTCATGCGGTGTTGATCAAGGCTTCTCTTCCCCACTGCAATAATTCAACGATTGAATTGGCGTATTGGACGAATTTGGGTTCAGCAGTGATGATCGCGCCGTTCATCCTGTTGAATGGCGAACTCGAGACGCTCGCTCATCTGGCTCGTTCTGTGGAATGGGACGCCAGGACATTTGCGTACGGAAGCGTGATTACCGGGGTATTCGGCTTCCTCCTTTGTGTTGCCGGATTGTTGAGCATCAAGATCACCTCCCCTATCACTCACATGTTTTCTAGCGTAAGTGCTAGGTTTCTGGAAAGTGTGGAAACGGTACCACGTCATCTGACGTTGCATTTGCATAGGCTGCGAGATCCGTCTTACAGACGTTGTTGGGTGTCTGGTTGTTCAGCGACATCCTCACGGTGTACGTTTGCCCACATCACTCGGAATGATCTCGTGGAACTAACATCATGCCGCAGTAACCGGACCGTTTCAATTCTCGTTATCTGCGGTGGCACCATGTAAGCGGTTCTTCGAGTGTTTTGAATGAATCAAGATACCGATACGAGGTTTCAGGTACTACACATGGACGAAGAACCTGGAGAACTCGAAAGCGCCTCCCAAGGCGCCGCAGGGACAGAAGTTGGATGATGTGGAACGGGGACATGATCGGGAGGAACACGGGCTTGTGACCATATTCGAAGCGAAGGAGGATGCAGATGAAGAGACGGCGACGCTTGGACACTGGTCAGCTTCTCGTAAAGGTTCGGACAAGGCATGAGAAAGTTTTACGCAACGTGAACGGTATTTTTGGACTTGTATGTGTGTATGTATGTGGTGGGCCATGCATTGAGTGTAACTATCCTAACCAGTGGTGTGTTGGTCGAGCCGATCAATTGATGGTCAATCCGGCGGGCGAGATGACCATCACGTTCAGATGATCACTTTGCGACGAACATACAATGGCGCGGGTGAAATAGGGGGTGATTGGACGGCAGCCTCCTGAACAAGAATAAGAGTGGAGAAAGCTACCATGGTCCGACATTCAAGAGGGGATAGCCCAGGGACAACAGATCACACTAGATGGTCACTTGGTCAAACGTAGCCGAATAAACAGTCTTTGGGGCGAGATCGTATGCTTGGGAGAGGATGAGTTCAAGTCCTCTGGCGGCTTCGGTTTGATGGCCATGATCCTATTGGACGTGTCAGCTGTACAACTGTTTTTTGTTTTTTTCAAATCAAAACTGTGGGTCACACTTCCTTCCAGATCGAGCAATCGCATTGAACGAAGCCGGACACAAGCCGTTTATACTTCCTTGAAAAAACGTCAGAAACATCCGATTTTGGTTCAAACAGGAGAATACGGGAAGGAAAACCTCAACACGTCGCGAAAATTAAATAAAACAGAAATGATTCTCAACAAACACCCGTCCCCGTCCCCTGATCCCCCCTCCTCGCCATGTTCCAGCCCACGCTCGCTTTGCTCAAGTCCAGGCTCAAGTCTCTTCGCTCTAAGAAGCGGAAGACAACGTCGACTGCCCCCGCTCAGCAGACCTCGGATGTCCTAGCTGAAAAAGCTTCTGGCGATGTCGCACCCACTCCAGAGATCACCGTCTCACCTCCCACCGACGACCAGCTTGAGGTCCACTATGAACGCAAGATGGGAGACACCGAGCTCTCCTATTACTTGCCGTCTCGTGCCAATGGCGTGAACGACATGTACGCTTTCCTCTTTTCATACGCTGACACCTCTCCTGAGCTTACTTTTGGGTTTAGGTACCTTCATCTCGGCTTCAAGGCACCAAACCATGTCATGGAACGCGAGAGAGTGCGCGTCGTCTGGGCCATCCTCCGCCAGCGACACCCATTGCTCGCGGCGACTGTGGAGATGCACGACTACGACGACGTCCGATTTGTGTGAGGAATGCAAGAATGCCGATCGGGGTATACTTGGTTGACGCCACTTTTCCCCCTCTCCAGGTACCGACCCGCCACTTGCGCACAAGACGCTGTCAGATCAGCCGATGCGAATCTCGAGTATAAAACCCAAACTAAGGATCGTGAGTCTATTTATATCCTGACCTATTCCCATCAGTAAACCCGCATCGCTGAAACGAAATTTAGAACTCATTCAGTCGTATCTCAACGGACCCCGGACATTGTCCAATCAGCGAATCTCCTATCTCATCCTCTCCAGCAGCGATGTTCCGACGCCTCCAACCTCATCCGATGATGATCAGCCGGAGAACGATTTCAATTTGCTCATTTGTGCAGCTCATTATCTTGGAGATGGAATGGCACTCCATCAGTTCGCCCACGAGTTCTTCACCCTTTTGGGTAGTCAGACTTCCGTCCAGGACCTCGAGCGAACACTCGGCAAGGAGTGGACCGAGCGCTGGGGCCCAGAGGCCGTCACATCCGACACTCTTCCGTGTTCCATCGAAGAAAGCATGCCCCAGTATACTGGTCGTTTCCGTCGCGCTGTCGCCGCCGTCGATTTCAAGTCGAACCAGAACAAGCTGATCGGCGGACATGCCTTCCCTAAAACTCCTTCCAAAGAAAGGCGGACCATCGTCCCTACCGTCTCGTTTGACGAGGACAGGACAAAGGCGATGCTCAAAGCCTGCAAGGCTCATGGGGTCTCCATCTCTGCTGCTCTTTTCGCCCTCTGTAACGTTGTCTGGGCAAGAATGCATCCGGACGGGGGCGAATTACCCATGTGCGCCTCCTTTTCTATGTTTGCCGAATAACCAAATCACTGACCGCGTATCGGGCCGCGTAGGATGATGTATTCTGCTTTGAATCTACGTCCGTACATGGCCAAGAACCCGACATCCTATTGGTTCCTGGCAGTGGGTTATTTCAACATCGTGTTGCCTGCATTTCTACCTCGCACCATCTCCGACGCTCAGACCTTTTGGCACCGTGCTCGCATATCGAAGGAACAGAGTGCCCGAGCGGCCAAAAACTCGATGGCAGTTTACCGTACCCGTGAAATGTCAAAGAGGCGAGGGGCACAGGCACGCGTTTGGGGAAAGGAGGACGATCAAAAGGCCGACGGAACTTGGGTCCCGGTCAGTCCTCCACAAGTGATACCCGCCGCCCCTCTTCCACCGAAGGTTCCCAGTAGCGCTCTCATCGGTTTGTCATTATTGGGAAACCTTGATGGGATCTATAAGCACCACGACTTCAAGTCCATCAAGATGCACACCTTGACCACCGGGTCGAGGCAGCGAAATGGGGGGATGCTCCTCTTTGGGTATACATTCGTCGGCAAACTTTGGCTGAGTCTGGGCTACGACGAGGAGGGCTTCGAGAAGGAGACGGTAGGAAAATTCTGGGACGGCCTTCAGGCCGCGGTTGATGAATTCATGGGATAAACCTCGGACAAGTTGATTTGTATCTTCTCTTCCCTCGGACTTGACTTTTTATGGTAACTTTGTACCAGGACACTCTCACTTTACCACCTTGCATTCGTCCTGGCCATATACTAGTAGTATTTGTACCAAAACCCAATAGAATCACGTATTGATAAATAAATCAGAGTCCAAACTTCGTCCCTATCGCTGAGATAGTGCGACTCACCCGAGCCCTGTTCGAGGCTCGCTGCAGGGTGTTGTATAGACATGAGTTCTCAATGCAAGCAGATCGAGTTGGCGGATGCGGGTAAAAGGTATGACGCGGATATGACGTAAGCATTGCCACCTTGTCTTCTTTCAACACACCGACCCTCCCAGACCGACCACATCGACATGTCTGACAACAAAACCGCCACACTCCGCAAACAACTCAAGATAAAGGCTGGCGTGGTCAATAGGTAGGTGGGTCGGGCTCCATTCGGATCAGATAATCCAGTTTCACCGCTTTGCTCTGTTACTCGCGATTCTGATCGAAATCCGTTATCATTCCTGGGTTTTCTGTTTACTCAGTAATACGCGCCTTTTCATCCCCTTACTTTCCTATACTTCCTAAAGCCTTCACGCGCGGATCGCAGATTGAGCGGGTGTCCCTCGCTCCACGTGACAACGTCTCCTTTTTCTTTTCATTTCGCCCTTCATTCATGAGATCACACGGTTCACAACGCACCCCGCGCGCAGGCTCGTTAAGGAACAAAAGATGTATCAACAGGAAAATCAGGATCAGAAAGTCAAGTTGGACAAACTGGTCGCAAACGACGCCGATGAATGGGATATCAAAAATGGGGTGAGTCTACCACCGACCCGCTCGATCATTCGAGCTCCTCGTGTCCGAGGTGTCGGGCATGTGGTCTGAGGTTGATTTGGAATGCTGATCTCACCAAAACAGAAAAGAATGTTGGAGGAATCCGAGAGGATGATCGTGGACAGCAATCAACGTCTCGGTGCTGCCGTCATTGAACTGAGGGATCTCATCGTGGGTTTCATTATCCCCCGCCCTCACGTCGCTTCGTCGTTTTATCTTCTCGTATTCACGACAGATCCAGTCCAAAGCTGATCCCGCCTTGTCCGAGGCCCAGGAACTGTTGCATGCAGAAGAGGAAATGGAAGCGGCCGTAATATAGGTAAAGACGGGAACCCATCGAGAACTCGATACCCTGACCCTGAACAAGTGGCTGGTGTTAGAGCGGCGTGGTACCCCCATCAATTGCAGGAGCATCGACTATTAGAAACCGACGTACGATGATGGTCGCACCGTTTCGATGTACATTCAATTCACGAGTTTTCTTTCCACTTTCTCCTTTTTGAGCGTCAGAGCCGCATGACATCCGCGTCAATGGGAGAATTGGATGTCCATCTGGTTATCATCTTGAGGTTGGGACCGAGACTGAAGGGCCCGCAGTTTGGTCAAGGCGCTGAGAATCGCGTTCCAAGCGTCTCGTTCGACCCGCTCTTCTTGAAGTCCAAAACTGTGCCTGGATCCCTCGCTGGGAAGACCAGCACCGAGCGGGGGAGGTATGAAATCGCTGCGCGGAGCGTTAATCGCCGACGGAGCGATCCTCGACTGTCGGATATGCGCCAAAGAGGACCGTATGCTCGTCTGAATTGACTACGAAAAGGAGGCGGGAGGTCAGACCACTTTGATTTTGAAAAGAAAGTCGGAGAGCGCACATCGAGGCGTTCAAAGTATTCACTAACTTCGAGCACGAACTGTTCCGAACGTTCCGCACCTTGAGGCAACGCGGCTTCCAGCGGGTCGGTTTGGGGTAGTGTCAATAACGAGATGGACGACGCGGCGAGTGAAAGCAGGCGGCCGATGTCCTTTCAAAAAAAACCATAATTAGACCAGAGAAAAATGCCAACAGCCAACTGTCATCCGTCAAGGATATCTGTTTGTTCATTCTGTGTGCGCGTGGGGTGGTACCTGATACTAACCTTTTCGACCTGGCAAAGACCGTAAATCTGTCTCGCTGTTCTACTCGACAGCCAAATTGGGTCGATATCTTCCTCCTCTGGCCGATTTGCATTCACGTTTGAGAAACTTGTGTGGCTGCTGTCAATTGTCGGACCGCCACCAGCCACGGTGTTGGCGTCCATGATGGCCGGACTGGAGAAAGAAAGACGTGCTGATCGAACAACTGATCGAACCTCTCCCCCTCGCCGTCACCCGATGCCGGGCAGGTGCCAGCGCAACTCCGCTACATCTTCAGATATCATCGACATTACATTCAACACGTTCCTGGTCTTCGTCCATTCAGAATTCGCCCGGGATGGAGACCCAAGACACCCCCAAGATGTCACCGTTTCAAGATCGCCGAGCCAACACTTGCGGTTGCAAAACACATGTGTGGCGCTTCGTGCATCATTGCACGTCCAACCATCTCTATGCTTTTGTTGCTTGGAAGCTTCCCTCTTTGGCTTTTGATCACTGAAGCATGCGGTTCGCATCTCACGACATCTCGACAAAGTCTCTCTCGGCCGTGATCATCTATTCTTGACGCGCGCGTAAGTGGCTCGCTGTTCAGGGTGTTTTCCTGGCAGTGTTGGACCCATTCCCAACAGCCACCGCCATCAAAAGTTATGGCCGTTGGTAATCGGCCTCTTCGGGCACTGGTCGCTGGCCAATGGAATTCCTTGATGATCCCGGGTTTTTTGTGACATGATGTATGTGCAATGTTACATGTCAGCCGTAGGGCGTGCGAAAATACCACATGGAAACCCCCGAAAGCTACGGCCAATTGGCAGCCAATCGCCGCGATTTTGGACGGCCAGTGGCACCGCGTAGCTGGCTAATGGCCGGCACAACACTGTTTCCTGGAGCAGGTGGTCTTTTCCCAGGCAAGGATTCTGCATGACACATGCGACCTTCCAATAGTCACGTACGTTGCTTGGGGGATCCGTCGATGTAGACATTTACTTCCCTGCACCCGTGACACTGATCCTTCTCTTCCCCTGTGCCTCGCGGCACACGAACGTCGGGTGCCCGAAAATGGCTGACTTGACTTTCTAATATCAATCTGCATACGGGTACATCGTGCAGTCAGGAAACCTGTAACTTGGCGTCTCTTCTGTCAGTCTGTCAGCTCCCGACTCACAGAATCTCATTCAACACTCCACTCCCCAGGTAGGTGCGTCCAACTAAAGTATTCTTCCGGTTCAGCACGAGGTCCTCATTGTATTCCCAAGAAAATTTATATGAACCACCATCAGCCCACACCACACCGTTCAATTCGGGGATGATGTCTCGATTGGGCACATTTTTCCCCTTCTGCTCGTCCTCCGGCGCTATTCATCCATCTGCCGACACCGGCGCGAGCGGGGGGGACGCGACTCAGGCCGCTCTTTCCCCGTATGAATACCCAAAAATCATCGGGGAAGATCACAGTGGGTCGGTGAAGAATCCAAAACACGTTCCAAAGCCTCGAACCAACCAGATCAAAATAGGATGTGCGCACCCTTGCTGCCATACCATCTTTGACAGCCGCTGGACTGCTATTATTTCCCGGTTAAGCACTTGCCGGTGTACGATATTTTGGGCCTAGTATATATTCTTGGGGCGTGGTCCCCCCTTCCCCTTCCTCCAGGAAGCTTTCCCTTGCGGTTTTCCACGTCCGGCATCTCCACTTGCAAAACGCTCCCCAAGTTCACGATCATGCGTGTACTCTTCTCTTTGGTAGTCCTAGCCGCTGGTGCTCAGGCCCTGTCCACCTCGTTATACCAGAAGCGTAGCGCAGTGGACTTTTGTGCTAATCTCGGATGCTCAGTTTCTTTCCCCAACCCACACAGTGGCCAGCCGACGCATTTTGGAAACCTAGGTGAGATCACCATTGTGGAGCCCTGATTGTAGTGCTGAGCGCATTTTTTATACATCTTGGTAGATGTGTGTGTGTGTCTTTCGCAAATACCTGGCCTCGTCAAGTCCAACCCTATCCTTGTCGCGGCTTCGGCGGTCTTTGGCACTTCCAAGGTCACGGATTTCATCACCAGTGAGGTCAGTCAGCCACCATTCTTCACGCCCCACAGATCCCCCACCCGATCCGATCGTTGGCGTCACGATGACTGACATAGCATCCTATAATGGGCGCTCCTCCGTGTTATTAGGTGAAGAAACAGGGAAAGAGCTGTACCTACCCCGATCACGCCGTCCCGGTTTGCTCAAAAGGCAATTGTTGTGACTTCCACTGCTCGGACGGTTACACCCCGTACAACGGAAAATGTGTTTGCAAGGCCCCCTACAAGGAATGCGGCGGGAAATGCGGAACGTACACCATCTGCCCCAGCAAGACCCCGTACAAGCGCGACGTTGACGAGTGGAAGAGGGACGTTCTGTGCGATAAAGGCTATACCGCCTGTGGCGTCCTTGGGCACTCGAAGCTTGCTCAAGCTTACGAGTGTGTTGATGCCAGGAACGACCTCGAGAGCTGTGAGTCTGATCTATTCGCGTGGCGGCTGATTGATTGACAATCTGTCTGTTGCGCTGTTTAGGTGGTGGATGTTCCATCCCACTTCATCGTGGATCTCCTATGGGGGTCGACTGCACGTCCCTCCCTGGCGTCGCGGATGTTTCCTGTACGAAAGGGTCTTGTTACATCCACAAGTGCATGCCTGGATATAAACTCTCCGTCGACAATTCCATGTGCATGGACGAGGAGACCGTCAGGAAGTTCGTCATGATAGGAGAACTCGGGTTAGGACACTTTGCTCCCCTCAGGCTTGACTAGACTAGGCGTGGCCATTTGCTGCTTCGGAATTTCCAAGGACTTTGAGCTCCCCCTGTCCGTACTCACGTTCGTTCAAGTTTTACTATTCTATATCCCCCGCTTTTGTACTTCCCATGTCATGGCTCGTTCGTTCGTTCGTGCGATCGCTTGACAAAGTCAGACTTGTTTACTAGTTCTGTCAGTGTAATACGGACCTTAGCTACGACGTGTACCCTGACGTTCTCGATGCTGACCCGGTGGGCCTTTTTGAATTACCTATTTATATCCGACCTCTTACCAAGAAAGACCGCTCGCGCCTGAACGTGAATTCGCATCCGCATCGCTTGTTTCAGTTTAGAGTTTTTCCGTCCCCAGTTCAGTGACGTTGTCACAGGCGATCCGCGTTCGTATATGAGGATCCCCTCGGGTTAGTCAGGATCTCATTCGATCCACGTAATTTATACAAACACACGTCTCTGGAAACTCTCTCGACCACTTGCGGACGCCACTCGAACAATATACCATCTCGGGGGTCCGAATGGCAGTGACATTAAAAATGATGTGTACTCGAGACATCAACGTTCAACTACGAGTCCACGAACTCGGACATCGGAAACCCCGTCTCATCTTTCTTATTTCAAACTGGAAGAAGTAGATAGGGGTCTAGGTGACTCCGTGATTGACCGCCAAAATTTTCGAGTGATCGAGGTGATGGTGGGGATTTTCCACACCTGTAGGACAACGGCGCTTGGGGATCCGATGTTGTTGGGGTGTCGACGAAGGGCGCGCGGGAAGAATGTGAGCGGTCCTTGTTTACCCTCGGGCCCAGCGGCTCGCCGGTGCCTTGGCCGTCTTGAACGCGCCAACAATTTTGCCGGTGTTGACCTTCCACTCCTTTTTTTTTACTTTTGAATTCCAAGTGTGAGCGGGGGTCATCAGAGCCTGATGGAAACGGTTTGATATGTAGTAGACCCGGGACGTACGTTTTAGGAAAGTTTCGTGGATAGAGCTATCTGGCGTGAAAGATGGCACAAGGTCAAAGTTGCCGGTCCCGAGGGTTTCCTTGAACTTTTGAGAGTCTTCGGGCTTTGGAAGCGTGGGCGAAAGGTCTGGTCGGAGGGTGGGTGGGGGTTTGGGAGAGGGGCGCATGTTGGTGCGGGGGTCTCACCGAATAGCTCATATCCGACAGTTCCGACGATCATTATACAAACCCGACGCAGATGGACCAGTGTGTAGGGGGTAAAGCCGCAGGTGAGTAGTTTGTAACCTCATTCATGAGCAGCTTCCGGTGGGTAATCTATCCGATGATCACGGACGTTTCGTGGACGTAAGGACCTCCGGGGCGTACGGTCTCCGTAATCCAAGTGAAGCAAACTGATTCCACGAAGAGAAGGCCACCATAACTAGGGCGGAGCGTATTCAGCTCCGTACGTTGATGGGTGGCGCCAGCCGTAACGCGCCGCGGTCCATGAACAAGATGATTGGCTGGGGTAGGTAGTATTCAAATGCTGGGGGAATAGAGTAAGGCGGGCCAGGTGCACATTTCTGAGGAGAGGGCGGTGGGCAAGATTTTCAGTGTGGATCGTTTCCCAGAGGCTTTGACCGGAAGTTGCCGTAGGTCGGCTGGTACACACTTGTTCTGAAAATACACCTTCTCGGTTTATTCCGAGACTATGCACTTGGCACTTTCGACCCTATCTTCGGAGACGGCCGACTGAGCATGTGCGATCGGATAAGCTCACGCACAGACCTCGCACGAAAAGTCATGGGATTCGTCTTACATGCATGCAGTCGGCCGAGTATATATACTTGGTCCTCGTGTGACGGAGGACCGGGAGGCGCCCCACCCCGCCACAGGCTGTCCCCCCTCAATACACCCACCTGTTCGGGGTCCCAGTCTCCACTGGTACATCGCATGGTCGCTCCGCTCCATCACACCATGCGATCACACTCCCCCTCAGAAACCTACGTTGGGTAGTGCGATAAGGTCTTAGAGCTGGGTTAGGGCAGCGGATAAGCCCTCTGATGAGCCCCTTCGCAAGGGCGAAACCCGCTAAGTCCTCCCATTTCTTCGCATCGATTGAGTTGCGCAATTACCATGAAACGAACGAGCATTAAGCACAGCCCATGGTTACCTGTACCCTCTGCTCTTCATGTCTAAAGCCCAAATCCTGGGCAAAAGGCCAGTCAGGATTGCCTTAGAAGATTTCTAGCAAGCTGAGAGAAGACCTACTCCGACGAGTTCGCAATGGTTATCCGCTTGGGATCAAGCGTTAACCCGGCAGGTTTGTGAGCGTTAATCGTGTGTATTCGCATGAAATACCGATACAACCTCCGTATACAATTCAATGTTCATCGAACATTGATGATGGTCAAGGCGCAGAGACCACAAGTCGTTGATAACGCAGATCTAGTGCCATTCTGCAACGGGTGGAGTGTGTCTGGTCCGCCGAGTGGCCATCGTTGAATAGACGTCCATCAAAGAAGGAAACCGGATGTATCCTGTACCGTTTGGGGAAAAACAAAATGTGCGCAAATGTGCGCACTATTGTGCGCTGACTCTAAAATTTCTCCCCAAGCCAACGGTGCGTGCGTATGTGCTGTGGACTATGTGCTGATGTATGCACAAAAGCTAGATTCTTGTACGAGACCTACGCATTGCGTAGGTTCTGAGCAACTTGTGCAGATGTGTGCGCTCGGTCATTTCAGGATACAATCATGGGGTGCACGTGCCTGGTTTCTGCGCATGCGCATACAACCTAGCTTTGCGTACGCAACTGGATTCCATACGCAGATTTTTCATGTTCCCTGCCTGTGCGCAAATACTCAGTTGGAGACGGTGTTTGCTAGTCCCCTGCCCGTTTCTATCACCAGCAAACCTTAAGTATATTAATTCGATTCAAAATTATCTATGAAACTGGTGTTTGTCCATCTGAGTTAATCTTGTGTATAATAATATCTGATTAGTCTTGAAGAAGACGGAGGAAGAAACTGATGTGACTCTGTGGTTAAATAGGTAAATGAATGTTGGATTAGTTGGATTGCCGGAGGAGTGATGTTGGGAAGGAATGGAGCGGGTGGATGGGTATAGGTGTTAATAGTCCGCAGCCTTCATGTAGAATTCTACAGCTTCTTGTCTCCGACATTGGTCTGAGACCAAATATTCCCATCAAAGGATGTATCTGCACGAAGGGTGGTAATGAGATCAAGGGTCCCGAGCTGTTGTGGAGTAGCAGGTGATTCGTGATGTTCCTTCACCCTCCGTCTCTTGCTCTTGGGTAGGGGAAGAGAGAATGTTGGGGTGGAAGAAGGGAAGTCGTCTTCATTCTGTGACTCTTGGTCAATCTTCATGGACCCTTTAACATCTGGCAGTTTGATATCTTCGTCTGAAGAAATGTCAACGTGCACCACGTTGGCTGGATCGTTGTTAAGGGAAACAGAA
>Ga0307514_10001014_pt1 | contig 41088 bp, 36 predicted proteins | sample 16_EM_MG_FD_203088 | JGI IMG/M metagenome (GOLD analysis project Ga0307514, IMG submission 203088) | Populus trichocarpa ectomycorrhiza microbial communities from riparian zone in the Pacific Northwest, United States - 16_EM | ecosystem: Host-associated > Plants > Roots > Unclassified | place...
TTTTTTTTTTTGAGTCTATACTGTACGTCTGTGGAGGTATATTCCGCAGTTCTACATCCTCTGGTGCTACAACATGCAATAATGGGGGAGGGCGGGTAGGGGGGATAGCTAGAGGTGGGGGATGTGGAGCCGAGGCGATAATCTGACCTGTACGGTATATGACTACCACTTGTTTAGGGTGCAGGCTAGTCATTGTTAGTATGCTGATCTATACCTAAACATTTGTTCCATGACTTTAGTTATCACCAGTCAAGGTGGTGGAGTGGTTAACACGTTCGCCTGCTATTCCAACTTTAAGTGGAAAGCCAGCGGATGCCTTCTGGGCGCGCAGGTTCGAATCCTGTCCTTGACGCATTCTTTTTAATTTTTTTTTTATTTGTGCGGATAGAGCGGTCGGTTAATGGAGATTGCGGGGTTTATAGATTCGAGTTTTAATCCATAGAGCGATATATCCATACCCCTGCCAAGTTGTTAGTGGGTTCTGTCAAGGCCCCCTGCCAGCAATGATACCAGTAGTCTTCTGGTTGGCATATCTCTCACCCCGCAATTAGGATTAGGTATTTCTAGGATTATTTACTTATTTCAAGCCCCTATCAGGCTAGGGTAGAAAATCCCGTATCTAAGGTGATTCGTACCTGCTGCCCCCACACTAATAGTGGTTAGTATGGCTTGCATATACATATACACACACATATGCAGTTTGGTTTCAATTTTGGCCTTGAAAAAATGACTGTGGGTTGGATTGCTACCCAGGCTGGGTTGATATTCTGCCTAAAGCGAGTGTTCAATTCGACCATGAAGCAGGCAAGTGGAACAAAAGAAATCATAAGAAACTGGTTAGACAAGAAAAACAAACGCCCATTGAAAGAGGCAGGAAAGAGTGAAGCAATATTGAGATACCCCACATTCCATACTGTACTGCATACTACTAATCCATGCGGTTGGAATAAGGACCCTCAACGCCATACGGAATTACAAATAGGCACAACAACTATATACCTGAATGAGATTTCAGGGTAACTGGGGCTTGTTTCTGTGTTATACCTCAACCACTGGATCCGTTGTATCCACAATAATCTCTTCCATGACTCGGTCAAAGTATTGTTGCAGATTATTCGGGTCCAGCCATGCTACATTCCACGAAGCTCAATCATGAGCACACTCACCATCATGGGGATAAAACGCGTCACACAAACTCACCTAAGCTATCATTCAGTTTAACTGGGCCAATCTTATCCTTATTATAGTGCCACGTAGCCGGGACATCATGATTCCTAAAATATTCCTCTTCTGCTTTCGTGGCTGCCTCACGGATAGCTGCCTCCTCATCTTCTTGTACATAGAGATCGCATTTGTCACAATCCGTGCAGGCGGTTCCGGGGACTTGACGGAAGTGTTGGCAGAAATGCTTATAGCCCTCTTTGCCGATGTCAGCGCGGCAGATGTAGCTGTGTATGGTTAATATCTATGCAGTCAATTGGAGGGTGGGGGGCTGTTAGCGACGGAGAGTACTCACCACATAATATATCCACACACACAAGTGAGCTTGTTACAACCATCCGCCTTGACAAATGATATACGGCATATTGGGCACTTTGTTTTGTCATGGTCAGCATATTCATGCATCCTCAGCTTCATACTTGTTGTTTATCCTCTCATTCGGAGATGTAAAGGTATACATACCGTTCTTTTGACTGCGTTAGCCATTGCCTTCTCAACGTGAATTCTCACACTATCTTCCTCTTTCTCAAAGCATTTATGGAACGCTGTCCATTCCTTACTACACCGAATGCATGACTCTCGCTTACACCGCTCGTTACGACATTTGAATAAAGTCCCTCTCCGTTTCAACTGTATCCTCCGTACCACATTCTGCCAGTGTTTGTGAAATGAGATCAACTGGATTGTACCAAGTACAATTCTGTTTGCTTCTCTCGGTAAAAACGGGGTAATGAGATATGTGGAAAGAAGACATATCACACCTAAAGTTACTGACTCTGGGGCATACACGTAAAGAAGCAATAAAACCAATACTCCACATACTTTTGCCCATTGTCTTATGGAATACGGCTGTAGCTCATCCGCTTCTGCGTAGGGGCAAAAAGGGCAGCGCACGAGACTCATGCCAGAACGGTCCAAGTTTTCTGTGGCGGCCTTTCCCTCCATAGCTTGGAGCATGTCTTCGGGAATAACTCTTGTCAATATTTCCGGAGGTATACATGCATCACAAGTTGGCGAAGCCGCGGCAGAGATACAACGGATGGATGATTTTGTGCCCACTATGCTCTGTCCTTGGCCATACAAACTTTCCTGGACGCTTCTCGTGAGGCACCCGTAGCAAATGAAATGGCCCACTGAACATGCTGCGATTTCGTTCCAGGAATAATCCCCGTAGCAAGTTTCGCATCCAGTGAGCTCTGAGGCAGCAGCATGCTCCGCTTCGTCTAACAGTGCTGATACTAGAAAGTATGTCAGGGAACGCTCCAAAGAAGACCAATAAGGATGCCGAGTATCCTACTTTTTCGATCTTCAGCGATCTGAGCCTCAATTTGGTCCATCCCTAACTCACGGAGCTCTGCATCAAGCTCTTCGCAGCCTGTAGCACGTTGCTCGAAAACGACATTGACAGCCTCTGGCTTTTTCCGTCGAAAGAACGTAGAGACAGAAAATCTCCACGATTTTGCAGCTATACCAGTCAAAGTGGCTCTGCTCTTGCGGTAGTCATAATTATTCTCCATCATAACCGCTAGGATCGTCGATTTTGAAAGACCTTTAAATTCATTTTGCCTATTTTCCATTTCACATAAGCCGAGACCCAAAGTAGTAGCTGGGGGTAGGGTTTTGATACATACAGAAGGTTCTTGACAGCTGTTTGATATTGCCAAGACCTGAACTTCTCAGCAGGCTCCAACCTTGCCTTTGAATTTGGTCGAGCTCCCTTAGATGGTATGATCAAGAGGCTCTCGGTGACTAGGTGTAGTCTGGATTCAACAGAGGACTTCAACAGTCGTTCTCGTATATCTTCGATATCTGCTTCTGGGAACACCTGAGCTAGAATTTCGAGGTATTCATTCAGCTCGGCATGTGTTGCATCTGTGTCTACATTATCAGCTGATGCACCAGATGTACCCCGGCTACTCGAGGAAGAAGAGGCATGGGCGATTGAGGAAAAGAAGTTCGAAAGCATCAGAGAAGAAAGTCCAAGTCTACATCAAGCTACGTTGGCTAGGTGCTCCAAATATAGGTATTGTCCCTGATTCTTGGCAAAACAAGCCTCACCTTAGGACTCTCACTCGGAGGGGGTCAGACTAAAAACCCGCAGCCTTGAGCCATTGTAAACTCCGTGGACATGACAGTGCTGCTGTCACTAATGCTGTAGTAATCGATATTGAGTCACTGCAGCAGTATATTGTCTATAGTATGGATATATACATCGCTTGCTTATCCCACTCGCTCACGATTCCACCATCGATTCCAAATCGTCCAGAAAGTGATGAAACAGGTTTAGAAAGGCTACGTAATTAGAATTAGTATTGCAGTGAGTCAAGTGGGAAAGGGATCCATACGTTGTCGGAAGCGGGGATCTCTCTGCCAGTCCAGTACTTCCCAATCACTGGGACTTTCTGTTCTTGTGGTTAGCTGGGCGATCGGCTGGAGTGCACGATTAAATCCTATACCTGTAATATATCATGCTGGACGCGAGGGACTCCTTCCAGCAAGAAGATGGCAGTGAAGCCAGCAACGACGCCGAAGCCACCAAGAGCAAGTGCGCTGCAGTCGGAGTCAGCTGGGATCGACCGAACGGGTTTGACGAGTTGGAAAACTCACTATGGGGCAGCAGCCCTGGCGGTGAACCCAAAGAGATGCGGGGCAGGCTTGAGCCTGTGGGTAAATGATATTAGCAGCTATATTACTGGGGATAGGGCGACTAGCTCACTTACTTTGGGCCAAACTTGGAAGTGTATGAAGACTGTCAATGACGGAGTTGTCAGTAGGAGGCTCAGGGCAACTCAGGGTGAAACTGGAGGGAAAGCATACCATTGTGACTGGTATAAGATGCGACACTGTGAATACGGTTATATGAGCTGCTTCGCAATGAAAAAGCGCCAAGGCCGAGAGATATCAATCACGGGACTGAGTTGAGGGTAACCAAGGCCGAGGTATGCACACTGAGTCTTATCCGGGGCACTACTTAGTAACTTCTGTAGCTAGTGCTAGCGACAGGGTTGGTTGTAAAGTACAAGCGAGACCCATAGCCAGATCTGCCCCCGCATTGTCGATGGGCAGGTACGTGTTTTAATATATCTGCATTAGCGCTTGCTTTGCTTAATGAGGCGTCAAATTCCGTATGTAGGTACTCTGCACAAGTTTCTGGGTCCACCTCTCCATAATATAAATTAACTTACTAAGTAACTTTAACTTGAATATTAGGCCGAACACTACACAGTGGAGTCCGTAGATAAAACTATGAGTATATACTGCACTACTACTAGTAGTAGAGACGCAACATCATAATGTTAGTGTACGTCACACGCTCCCATTGCATCTGCGAACCGGCATGCAAATTTCCTTCATCTGACAGTCGGGACCCAGTTATATTATTGTAGACGTACAAGTAGTTCATGGTCTCAGGCCTACCATTGATGACAGCCTAATGCCCCAAGTGACAGGTTATAGTGACCAGGGGTGCAAGGAGATATCATACGAGGCCTCTGGTGGTATCGGCATACTACGATAATAACCAGACTACTACTATAGGTGCACACATGGTCTAGAACGCAGTCTGAATGTCATTTCTGAATATAGTTTAAACGACAAAACAAACGTCAAAGGTAGCAAAAAACTCCATCCGTGTGTAAATCCTCCGTCAAGAGTATGCACAATGTACACAGTAACCATTCTCCCAAGAGACCGAGTTGAGGAAAAAAGGAAAAGAAAAAGGAAATACTTAGTATAACAAGACACAAACGATTAACCCTCAGCCACGCCGGTTGCCGGTCAAATTGACAGTAAAACGATGGTAGAAAACAAATAGGAACTCAGATCAGAGAGACGAAATGAATCTGGACGGCGCCCTTATCTTCCGCGTTTCATAGTCTTCTTTTCTCATAAATGAACAAACACCTATCCCAAGAAGCTACCGTCCTCGGGGACTTTTTTTTTAGCACAAAGGAGATTTGCAAATGGTGAATAGCAAGTTCACTGAGATCTTAGGTGCATCTCTAGAGTACCGCTGTAATTGGTGTCTCTAGGGAGAACTGTGGTGACGGTCCATATTCATAAATGTGTAGTAGTTAATTCGTCTTCGTGCGATTCATTCAGGGGAGACATAAAATGGGTTGATTTAGTGTTGACGTCTCAGCCCGGGACTTCCAAATGACGATATCACATCGATAATCGATCAAGTGATAGCCTATCATAGGACCGTTGCCGCGTCCTAGCCGTCACAATCAGTATCCATTATTTCTTGAAGGAGCACTAGAGACCTACACTGGCTGTAGCCTATAGAATCTCTCTTGCCCATCGGAGTTCCTGCCACCGATCCACCACTTCTCGCCAGTCGGAGGCTCTACGTAACCTCCAGAGGAGCTCGAAGAGCTCCTGCGGCGATGAGAGCTAGTTGTGGAAGCTTGCTGTTGAATCGATGAGTTTGCTGTTACAGGACCCTGGGCGGCTTGGGCAGGAGTCGACGGTGATGTTTTTGAAGGCTTTGGAGATGGTTTAGATGATGATGATGATGCTTTTGACGCTGCACTGTGTGCGCGGAATGCAACCAACAGATTCGCAAGGAAGGGTCTGTTAGTCGGCATTTCGATAGTTGCAATGAATCGGCCTCTAACGAGACAAGTGCAAGTTTCGTGTTGCCCGAGAGTTGAGGAGTGAGGAGGGGCAGGATAGTTGACGGGAGATATCGGAGGCTCTGGCGAGAACGAATCGGCTGTGTGTTTTTGCGCTGTTTGTCGTGCTGTCTTTCCTAAGGTTCGGCTTCGGTTGAGGGGGTGGATCTCCGCTTTACTCGTTGAGGGTGAAATTATCAAAGTATATTTGTCTCGACCAGAGCTGGAAATTACTTATTTCATGCCGTGCAGGCTGAGAGTCTGCGTTGTTTTTTTTTCCTTTGCAAGTGGGGGTGAAAGCTGTCTGGCTAAACAGGATCTGCTGCTGGGTGGATTGATGACTCGGATAATGGAGACGATCACGTGATATAGACTTTTTTCCTCGTACAAAGTATGGATGCAGGGCTCTTAGCAGAACACATTAGTCATCTATCTCGATTCTCGATCACCCGCCTACCGGCAAGACAATCATCCCGCCAGTCAGTATCTAAAAGCGGCAAAAACGATATTGAAACATGCCAAGCTCGGGAGGAAACGCTTACCTAAGTGTGTAGCCATCAACAGCCTTAGACCTTGCTTACCAACTCCTTCTCGCATCTCCACTGCACCAAGCTCAAGCTTGGCCTATCAAAAGAAAAGTCAACCAGCGAGGCCGCCACCGCCATCCCCTCTATACGCTCCACTGATATTGCATTCATCTCTCACGGGGATTCATCTTCTTGATACGGGTCTGAAACCATAAGGTCCTTTCCGCTGTTGACACAGTGTCTTGACCTTCTTGACCATACCTCCCCGCATCCCCTGGCAGAACACCACTGCGTGTCGACGTACAGCTGCTTGCCACACGATTACCACCCAAACATTGCAGCAAGCCCCGCGGTCTGCGGCTCTGTTTACAAGCAACAGAACATTCGCTGTTTAGTTGCTTGATATCCGCAACAATAACATTGGTGTGTGCTCGATATCCTTGCTCCCACCTTCCTGGACATATTTCTCTCGTTCTTCATTCTAATATGAGCATATTTTAGCTGACTTGTTGATGCAGTCTCCTCCTTATCCATCCGGTCGGGCTTCAGCCCCATCGACCTTACGCCGGATTAGAAGAGGCCGCATCTGCCGTCCATTTTGTGATCATACCTATACTTCGCATTCAGACCAGATGGGCCAGGCAAGTTCGACGCCACAGCAGGATGATCGAAATTTGGGAGGGTCCCCACAAGGGGGTACTGGGGAAGAAGGTTCACGGGGCTCAGAGAGAGCTGTCCCGATTTCACATTTACGGAGGAGCCGACGTATACGCAATAGCATAACACAGTTTGGTGGAAGGTTGATGCGCTCTGGGTCGTCTCCAATCTCGCATGGGGGTTCGCCAACAGGGTCTGCTAATAGAGTTCAAAACTCCCGAGTGAGGCCCCGGGTTGGGCCCTCCCACTCTCGCTCTTCTCCGCCACTACAATCCCCTGGGTCATCATCACCTAGAAATGCTGGACGACCGATGTCTACGCCACTCCCATTGCCGCCTATACTCTCACCAGAGTTACCCAGTCAACTCGAAGCCGATGCTGATTTGATTATGTCAGATCCTCCTGATACTGTAACCCCACCATACACACCGGACGCAGATTCCTCATTAGTAAACTCCCCAGGCCTTAGTGAGCCTTCCCCAACCTCTCGGAGATCTCGCCTCTCGAGAGTACGATCATCGATATCTACCACATTGCCCAATCTCCTAGCGGAATTAGGTAGTTCTAGGACGGCAGGAAGCTCATCAAGGAGGAATTCGCAGTTTCGACCGGCACTATTCGACTCATTTGGTGGCCATAATTTTGATGATGATATGGAATTGGGAGCCCCGTCTAGCTCGAATGCCCCTATAGAACCAACCACACGAAGAGCGCATCCAGATTTTGCTTCCTTTGGTGACCCTAGTACTATGGATCTCCTAGAGAACCCCCGGGTGCGACCAGGAGAAGATCAAGCGGCAATGTTATCGAGGCTACTATCGGTTGCGGCGGCTATGACAGCGGCTTCGCTGGTGGGAAGCAGTGAGCAGGCCTTCACTGAAGCACAGGATGTAGCTGGGGACAGTGTGGATGGTAGCTTTGAGTCCTTCCTCCGAGCCCTTCAAAGTGGACGACTAGCAGCGGCGCTGAGAAATGGTGGCAACGAAATGGGAGGAGGTGTGCCTGCGGAACCTGGTTCAGACGGCAGTCTGGCGCCGTTGAACTTCTTTCGCATGTTCAGATTTGGTGCTTCAACTACAAACAATCACGTACCCACTGAAACTACAGAAACGCCGCCGACGCGCATGATACCAGTGATTATTGTTGGGATTCGATCTGTCACGCCTAGAGAATCAACAAATACAACAGAGCCTGCGCCATCTCCGCTGATGGAACAGCTGGCTAATTTCTCTGGTCGAAGAAATAGGGCAGGGCATGGAAACCGGCGTGCATCCATGAGCGCAGTAGGAGACAATCAGAGGGTCTCAGGACGAGCTCCTCGTCCTGCCTCTGAGGTTTTGTTTCCTCCCGCCTCTTCCATCCCAGATACACCCCAGGGCCCACACCCACCCCCATCTACGCCTGCTGACCTTGGATTGTCTCTGCTCAATCCAGGAATGATAAATTCGGCCCCTAATATCGCAAGCGGAAGCCCAGAAAGTGCTAGAATAATGAGAACCCCGCCCGGAGCATATGGTGAGGGGAGTCACAATACTCTTCCTGATGCACCTACCACTGCGCAAGATGCGGGAGCTAGCCCAGGGAGTGTAAGAAGAGATAGTAACGCCACTCCTAGCCCCGGCAACGCCAGTCAGCGGCGTCAAGGTGGAGAAGGCACTAGAAGCTGGATAATATATGTACTGGGGGGCTCATATCCCGAGAATCACCCCATCTTAACCACCCCAAGCTTATTCACAGATGTAAGTGTCTCTGAATTTTGTATCACCACTCTTGGGCTAACACGAGTAGTCTCCCACCTATGAGGATATGATGCTCCTATCTTCTCTCCTTGGGCCAGCAAAACCTCCAGTAGCCACTCGAGAAGATATTGAAACTGCTGGAGGACTGTTTACAGTCAGTTTTGGCCCCCCTGATGTGGGAGGAGATCTCAATGGCGCAGGCGACAGGCAATTCCGAAAATTGTCTGAAGGGGATCGTTGTCTTGTCTGTCTGAGTGAATATGAGGCAGGCGAAGAGTGTCGATTACTTGCACAATGTCGGCATGTCTTCCACAAGGAGTGCATTGATACGGTAACAAAATCTTCCGGTGCTTTTGTATATTGTTCCCAGCTAATTGGTGCCTAGTGGCTCACCACTGGACGGAATTCTTGCCCCCTTTGCCGCGGTCGAGGTGTTGAAGAGAAGGAGCCTACTTCAGTCAATCCTTAGTATTTTTCCAAATTCCTTTAAACACGTCATGATTGGGTTTCGTGCCTCCCACATAACTACTAGTCAATCCAGCTTCGCAAATGTCACTTAAACTTCCTGTATTTTCTTTGAAGAGGCTTGTTTTCATCTTATTTCCTGAGGTCTCATGGTTTATCGTCACCGGGTTATGGCTGCATATTGAGGCCCTGTTATGCACTGCTATTTATCTGATTGCTGTTGTATTGTTTTTGCGTATCTCTTACTTGTGACTTGGCAGGCGTCGAGTGCAATTCTGTTATGAAGGATTGGGGACAACTAGAGAATATAACTTTAGCTGTGGGTCTAGCTTGTAATACGTTTTTCTATTTAGTTATTTTCGCTGCTGATTGCTCTGGAGGCGCGGGGGACCGGGCTGGAGATTGATACAGGGAGCATTGGTGGAATCTCGATATGTGTATCAAGAATTTAATAAACCTTCCCTGTTTCCTGCAAGCAGAGCTAATGTCGAAAAAAAGTTATTTAAATTCTAGGGTATGTGGGAGCAAGATCTAGACTATGCCCTAGCTAATAAAGTGCATATAACCCCGCCGACTTCAGCACAGTTATCACTGTAGTTAGGTGATACCCTAGGTCATAGCTGCCAAGGGATCTCGCTCTGACCAGCTGCCCCTCATAATATAAGTTTCTGAGGCAATTCTCATGACCCGGCAATACTCCCTTCGGAGTGACCATTTAATACGACTTCAACTTAATCTTATAGACCTGCCATAAGCGTGGTATTGGCCGGCAGGTATCTAATATAATCTGGATAGAACCACCCCAATGGGTAGGCTATGATGGCGTGTACATAGATCAGAGTTGGAGACCATATCCGCTCTACCACGGATAATCACCAGAATACACAGAACGCAGGTTCTATCAAATCTACCGTGTGCACGATTTCTAGGCTCGTGCGCGTATCACGGGGGGGTGATCTTTAGCCGAATGTATGAGGTAAGCTAAATACCTTTTTTTTTTTGAAGTCTATACGTCTATAGAGCCTTAGTCTGGCTGGTAGAGCCTTAGGCTATGAGACGGCCCCGTTGTTGACCGCTAGGACAAAACGTGATCACTGGGTGCCAGGTTTGCCTAGACACCAATGGTATACTGTATGCCAACACCGTTCCTGCTCCTTTGAAGGCTTGGGTTTGCGCACGGAACAACACGCCACACTAGAAAGAGGTCTGGGAATGAGAACAGGTGCAGGTCTTGAATGTCCTAGTGGTCCAACTAGATGCAGAATTGAGCAATTAGGTAGCCATGACCCAGTGAATGACGCTGCCACAATGTCACATACATACATGGTACTTAGTGTGGGCGCTTAGCCGTTACCCTGAATATAGAGTTTCCTGTATTGGAACTTCTTTAGACATGCACTCCAAAATATTCGCTATATGATAATGCTATTGGCGGAAATTAAATAAATGCGGATACATGAATAAATCACAGAACTCCTGCAGAGGAAATATATAACTTGACGCGGCAATTGCGACGAAGCTATGGAAATAGGTACGTTCATTGGTTCTGTTACCCTGATAACTATTACTAGTCCGGGTGTGACCACCAGCCACAAACTATTGTGGCTGTGTACTCAGCACTATCACACAACTGTAGTTACATATGTACATGTATGTTCTGGGGTGCAGTGTGCATGTAGCGTGTGATAATTCATGGATGCACCTACCGGTAGCCTCGTCCCCAGGCGCTGTGAGTGGAGCTAGATATTTTCAGAACAACAAATATCTTGGCAAACATACATCGTGGTAAATATACATACAACTTAGGTAAGCAGTGCAGAAACATCCCACGCCTTGGGAGTAGGGTTTCTCACACAAGTCTAGCTTAGTCTAGTTGGCACGACCTCCTCCGTAGGATGGAAGCTTTCCAGAAGTGATGGACACTTAAGATAGTTGGCAACGTGACCAGAATATATGGCGGATCGTTGAACTCTATATGGAGAAACTTGTGGCTGTAATGAGAATTTTATTCCCCTTTTATGGACGGGATGACAAAAATAAAAACGGATGAAATACCGTGTTATCTGGCGAAAGTAGTACAGGCAGCACTCCTTAACTTGGATTGCTTTTGTGCTTTCGTGTTACTTTTGGATCCAGAGTTTGCTGGACCGGGGGCAGACCTTTCTTGATATATCACTCATTTGAACTTGTCGCCCCAGTATCTCATTGGAGAAAATATCCTAATTCAGAGGCCTGCTGATTTTGATGGAAGATGTGCGAAGCAGGTTTGGATGCACCAGGGTTAGATAGTGCTGATGGGGAAGATATCTGAGCCGACTGTCTCGGGGAATGTTCGATGTCTCAAATTGCCAATTCACCCCCTGCAATGCATGACCTGCAATGAATGACCTGCAATGAATGACCCACCCTCGTTCTCGTTAACGCCCCCGCCTCTTTAGAGTGCTCTACACTAGTCTAGACTCGTGTAACCAGACTAAGGATGTCGAATTTTTATTCCTATCATACCAGTATATACTGTAGACTACACAATGATAGATCGTAGATTGAAGAAGACAGATGTGTAGGGAGATTGGACCCACTTAGCATAACCTCACACCTACAGTTCCAATTATAACCCAAACAGACTGTAAGTTCACGGGGTTTGCACGTGCAAGTCCACTTGTGGCAGGGTTTCTGTCTGTACTGGCACATGAATCTCCCACTGATTCTACCTAAATCTGGAGTAGATACCCTAAAATTTGGCTCCACCTACCAGCTACCTTCGATCTGTACTCCCCTATGGTTGTACAAGCCCTGCGTTCCTTCAAGCATCAGACTACCTACCTACTCCTCAGTCTCGCAACATCAGAGGCGGGATACATCCTAATGCTGCTTTACCACCCTCCGTATCACATGTACTAGTACACCGTCTAATCTGGTTCACCCCTGATGCATCTGCACAAACATCCGTACAGTGCGAATAGTTTGACGCCAAAGTTTGGCACGGGATTGGCATCCCAGTCGGCGGATGCACTTGTCTCAGTTATTAGCGTTATGCAAAGACAGATCCAAAACTGAAATTGGCCTTGTCTTGCGGCACCTACCATCCACCATCTGCCTTTGTGTGCCATAATATACTGGGAATCTACATACTCCTCGCTCGGTGGACAGCAATAAAAATGGACTTGGCATAAGACTAGGGGTGCTTACATAAGTAGCCGCATAGTTAGTTACATACACAATACCTCCAATTCCCCATGTGCAGAAACATTTCGAAATCCGAAACACCATCTATGCCTGGCCGTGCGTAGCTACATACTTGACCCACAGACGCAAACCCGCGTCATCCTGCTGCAAGTTATCAGAGGGGATCGGAGGAATGGGTGCATCTGGCGTCTGGGAGTCTGGTTGCGCGAGAGGTCTGTCGAGCCACATCAAGAAACCTAGGTTATTTTCCAGATCCTCAAAAGCTTAACTGGTCTAGGTAGCACTTTCTGCGTGTTCACGAAATCTGCTAAACACTTCCAATGACATCTATGGGCTCATATGGATCTACGACCTGTTGTGCTGCATTGCTGCACGTGCCAGTGCGTGTGCAGACAGGGACGGCGAGACGTGCCTTCGACCACGAAAAAAGTGGAGGGGACAATTGGTGCTTAGTAGGGGCGCATGTGCTTGATCAATCGCAGCGTCGAACATAGCGGAGGTACTACTTATATTTTATCATCATTGGGCGTGTTCACCCTTCCCATACTTCTTATTCTTCCTCCCAGTGACTGGGCTGGCATTTCCTTCTCCATATCCTTCACTGATATTCACCCCTCCCTCATCGGAGGAATGCCAAAGGAGGAGCTACTTTGCACTATATCAGCGTTCCTACATACTTACCGTAGGTCGCTATTCGAGACTGCAAGTTTGTTTCAATCGCGTGATAATTCGGGCCAATTTGTGTGTTATTACTCAGAATATCAATTCGCCATTATTTACACCTGGTGTCAGCAATCACACTGAAACGACTAACAGAAGAGCCTTGACCATCTGTGGCTACCTATAGACCACCATCATGAGTGGATATCATGCCCAGGCGGGAAATATACGGCGCCTGGCAACATCTTCAGCTACCTTGCACAATAGTCTTGCGTCTCCCGATCCTAGTTCGGCCCCGGTCTCGATACCTGGGACAAATTCACACGACTCTCGACTTGAACACTCACAATTATCTACATTCTCTGTGTCAGATGGTGCCATGAGGAAATCTCCGACCTCAAGCAGCAGCAGCGCCAGGCTCCGTCGGAAAAGTTTAGCGGGAGTGGAACAGGTGAAGCATCGACGCACCCGCTCGGGGTGTTACACATGTAGGGCCAGGCGAGTTAAGGTACTTCATACTCTACAGGCCACCACAAGGGCTTTACTTTCCCAGACAAGAGTGAAGATCTACAATACTAACGGGAGTATACACAGTGTGACGAAACACACCCGATATGTGAGAGTATGTTTACACTGTTCTTTCCGAGTACTGTTAAGTGAAGCAAAGAAGTGAAGCAAAGATGCTGACAGACCCGCTTGATTAGGGTGCCAAAAAGGTGGAAGGGAGTGCAATTACCCAGATCATATACCAACTGCCAAATCACGGAAACGGGAGAAGGCAGCACCGAGGGAAGGAAGCTCATCATTAGATGAATTGGAGGAAGAAGATGAGAGCCCAGTTAAGGTGAAAAGTGAATCACATGAGCCCACCACTTTTGGGACGCAGCAGGTTGAGATGGCCCCACCTGAAACCTCACTTGACAAACCCGCAGGGGAGCTGATAAGAAAAGCAACGGCGTTCAACCACTCACCATCGCCGCAGACTGAAGGAAACCTCCATGGTACAGAATCTTCCACCGCGACTTCACCCGCTAATTCATTACGCCGAACGGCAAGTCTGAGCCCGGGGCCACAAATAAGAAATTTACCAAGCGACATACAGCCCTGGATTGTGTATCACATGCGTCAGCTGACTTATCAACACTATCTCCTGAAATCCGACAACACAAATTTCTTCAAGTCCACATTCATAGATTTTACTGTGCAAAACGAAGCCTTGCTGTACGCAGTTGCGGCATTTTCCGCATTTCATTGGAGTGTGGAAAATAAGGCTAGCTCATGTCAAACCTCTCTCGAGTTTAACAATATAGCTGTTAAAAAGCTGAGGAAGTCAATAGCAAATGGGAAATATACAATGGCTACTCTCATAACTATATTGCAACTCGCAAGCTTTGAGGTAACCACCTGGCTTCGTAAGGTTGCAAGTCTCTTTCACTGATGAATTAATTGTAGGAATATATGGGTGACTGGGGGAACCTCGTGCAACACCGCAACGCTGCAACCAGAGTAATACGAAAGCTACATACTCCAGAGTCTATGGCACAAGCTCCAGAAAACCGTCTGATATTTAGTTGGTTATCCCGGTTCGATATTTATGCATCAATGATGGCAGGGCATCTGGCACAACTGGATCGATTATGGGGCATCCGAAACAGAGAATATCAGGAGCTGGAGGCCATGCAAAATCCAACCAATGTTGTGCTGGTAGTTGAGGCAGCCACGGCCTCACTACGTGATGTGGCACTGAGTGCATCAGCCTTAGTCGCGAAGCGTTCCCAGAATGGAGGGCTGTCCAATCCAGAGATCGAGTCTCAGTCACTTATGTTGCGGAAAAAATACGCAGACTGGTGGGCAGAACTGAACCCAATAATACTGCTTGAAGCTGAAGAAGTGCCCCGACCCCCAGGGGCCACTGAGGAAGATGAGCCTTTCCTTCCATATAGAGCTTACACCGGCCCTCGAATGGCTGTCAATTACCTGCTTCTTGACTATTATGCCCTCAAAATTCTCATGAATTTTCAGCTGCCCATAGCGTTAGAGGCGGAACCGATAACAGATGACGACGAAAACCCACACGACTCGGGCTCTCTTGCAATTAAATGCTGCAAAATTCTCTCCGCCATGCAAGGTCCGGGTTCGAAGCCGTACGTCCTGCTACCTACACAGGCACAGTTGGCATTGATAGCGTTGTGGTTACCGCCCGTTCCGCATCATAGAGCATGGCTGAAAACACAGCTTGCAAAAATGGAAGAACTCGGGTATGCTTCAAGATTGCTCGAATCTAATAATTACCTCTGACATAGTCCCGTGCAGGTATATTTACCCGCCTGTCCTTCGCAGCGCAATAGCAGAAAAATGGGGAGATCCAACGATAGAGCACACGTATAGCTCGACCGAAAGTAAGGTGAACACCCTGATTAGGAATATCATGGACATCCGCGAGAATGAAGCTTCCACTCTTAACGATCGTGCCCGGGAAGATATTAAAGAAATGCGCGCCTTACTGAGCCACTTGAGCCTTGACAAGGACCCCAGTAGTGCAGGTTCCTCAAATACAGTAATACCATCCACACTGGGCTCCCCCCAGTCAGTCTCGCAAGTTCTCCCTCAACAGTCCACCCCTGGAGTGCTGCCAGCAGACTATCCAAACAAGGCTCAACATTCCATTATATGATGAGTTGTCAATGTAAAGTATTAATCCTTGTTATTTGACGAGTGATGCCCTAGTCGCCTGTTCTACTTTTTGCCCTAAATGTCTGAATATCATTTTTCACGTCTTTCTTTAGGGGAGTGCGGGGGAGAGGGGTGCATTATACTGAGTAGCGAGCTGTAGACACAATGGAATTCTAGCACTCCTGTTATTTATTCTTAGTTTGGTTGAAACAACGCCCCATATTGGGTTTAAAATACTCTCCTCGGCCAGTTTCATCTGTTTCTGGGATCTTGTGCCTCTTACTTCGATTGCTTATTGGTTCTGGTATACACTGCAATGTATTTCAGAATGGGGCTTGATGTGCTGCAGTTTAATACCCTTCGGTGCATACGTTCTTCTTTTTGGATATTTTTTCTTAAACCTAGTTCACTTTGCTAACATAAAGTCCCTCTATTCCTACAAATACGCATTGCTTTGGCTTCGTGCACGTCTGCAGTTATACAATACCAGTCATGTCCCTGGGTAGACTCTTGAAAGCTGAAGGTTATCCATGGAGTTGAATAAATATATAGATATCCGTGGAGGGGGACCGCGAGTCAGACTGTCTGATGGAATTAGCTCCCACTATCGAACTTGCGTAAAGCCCATCGTTTTTTTCATGTAATCTGCTGGTGCCTTCATGAGCTTTACCTCGTTTTATCACATATCCTGCGACCTTCTACCCCAAGCCTCTGTTTTTTGCTCAATGTCTTTTATTTTTTTATTGTATTTTGTTATGAATGTTACGAGGGCAAATGAAGATTAAGAGGGAAGCGCCATAGAGTATGTATATTACCCAATCTCTCTCCTGCTACAACTAACGGGTTGCTCTCTCATCTACCATTGGCCAGATGTCTACCCAAAGTATCACCACCTTGGGCAATCAAAAGCCTCACCAGTGCTCTCTTTGGCACACAAGCTGGTTCAATGTTGGGCGGGCTTGGCTAAAGACCCTCACGGCTCAGAGGGGACTTATAATTACAACGGCCCGTTAGCAGCATTCAGAGCAAAATCAAGATCAATTTCCACACAGCGTCACTAAATTCAACATTGATCGGCTGACTGTTGAATATCCACATTGCTATCATGAGATATGGTATCAAGTCAAAGCGGAATGCCCTGTTGACTGGTCGGCTTTGTGAGTCGTTAGGGAATGATGCACACCGTAAATCGACGTATTACACTCTATAGGCCAATTCTTAAGAAGCTACATATACATACTATGCACCATCCCTCCAGGAGCTACCAATACTGGGGTGTGGAGAGGTGAATGTCACACACAGACCATGTTTGGGGGTTTAATGACACTCGGCTGATGGTGCTGAGCCAAATGAGGCCAAAAATGGGGCAAAAGGCTGCGTGTTTACAAATTCAATCGATCAGTGTATAACTACTACCAACCCAACCCAACGTCGGAACGACTATACAGTACGTAGGTGGGTGGAGAGGATATTAGCCATTGAGGAGAGACAGTTCTACCAATTTGCCCATTGTGATGCCCGATACCAGGACTCTCTTAGAGTTCCTCTAACATGTACCACACTGCCGATTTAAGGTTTGCACTATCAATGAGCTTTAACCATACCGTAATGAGATGGTGGGTTACTCAGTCAGCTGATGACAACCTGAACGTTACCGCGACGTCGATGCCCTGCCTGTCTGTGGGTGAGCCAATGTCATCAAACACTGTACCAGGAAGGAAGTTACTAATTGCCTCTTTGAGGGTATGGGCCTGGAATAGTGGTTGGTCTTGGCGGCATATCTCAGCTTTACCACAGAGAGTCAAAATAGTGACACAATGCTCTGTTATTCGGAGAAAAGTTTTGCTCCTAATTCATAGTACAACGTAAGTATGGTACGTACATAAAAAATTTGCTGCTTAAATGTGTATACCTAGTCTCCTCAATTTAGCAAGACACCTATGCACTTAGTCTCGATATCATCACCTAGGGTGGACAAAAAATAATAAAATAGAGGAATACACAAGCCCTAATATGATTGAAAGCCAACCTATACTATACATAAAATCCTACAGACAAATATTACCTACAACTTCTGTGCCTTTACTGGCAATAGCTCTACCCCTGCCGCCGCAATCGCCAACTTCCCAGTCTCCTTGACTTTCACCTGGAAGATAACCGTATTGCCTTCCTTCCACATCTCGGTTACTAGAGTCTGACCTGGCAACACTACTCCCGCAAAGCGAACCTTGATGCACTTCCACCTGCCAAACGTAGTGTAGACGTGCTTACCAGCGATACCCATAGAGCACAAGCCGTGGAGAATAGGGAGTTTGAAACCACCAACCTTAGAGAACTCTGGGTCGATGTGGAGTGGGTTTCTGTCCCCAGAGAGACGGTAGAGGGCTGCCTGCTCCTGCGTAGTTTGCTCCTCGACGACAGCGTCAGGAGCACGCTTGGGAGGCGCATAAGCACGGGTAGCGGGGCCGCGATCAGTTCCACGGGAGGCACCACCGAAGCCACCGGAGCCACGGATAAAGGTAGTGCTCTCATTGTAGAAGAGTTCATCACCAGTGCTTGCGTCCTTGGTAACAGCACCAGAGACAACGACTGCAGCAGTGCCCTTGTCCACGACTTCAACAAGCTTGGGGTAGTTGATAGTTTCGCAGGAAGTGGGGATAGGGAATTTGCGGATCTCAAGGTATTGCTCTCCATGCAGGAGCATCATGGGGCTGAAGTTTGGAAGAATATCGGAAAGGCTGAAGGGAACATCAGAGTTGAAGTATGGGACAACACCAAAAGTAGGGAGAGGTTCGAAGTTTGGGGAATTCTCGTACACCCACTGAAGGTCAGTGCGCTTGGCGCCTAATCCTAAGGCATACAGAATCAAGTCCCTCTCATCGTATTTCATCCTTGACCCAAAGCCTGTAGCATTTTTTGCGTCCTCAATAGCCTTTAGAATCTTGGGATTGGGCTTAGACGGTCCCTTGGGGTCAGCCTTCTGGAGGGTTGCCATGATCTTGGCCATACCATCTTGTGGGGATTCAGGATGGTCTGCACGACCGTCATCAAAGTTCGTAATCTGCTCCCATTGAGCTTGCACTTCCTCTGGGGTAGCGACCTTGGTCATGGGGAATTGATGCCCTCTGGTGCGTTGCCATCTGGTCTTCGCAAACCAGCCACTACCAACCTCGTAAAGACCACCAGTGGGAGATGGACAATTGTCACTTGCGAGAGCTACAACCATTGGCGCGACATATTCTGGCTTGAATGCTTGAACCATCTCCGGAGGCATGATGGTAGCAGTCATTGCGGTACCAGCATTTGGAGCGATGGTGTTCACAAAGATGTTGTACTTCTGCCCTTCACGCGCCAAAGCACGGGAGAAACCAAGTATACCGAGCTTAGCAGTAGCATAATTTGCTTGACCGAAATTTCCGTATATACCAGAGGTACTGGTAGTATTGATGATGCGCCCGTACTTTTGTTCGAGCATTATTGGCCATGCAGCTTTGGTAACTTTATATGTACCCCTCAAGTGGACAGCGATCACCTGATCCCATTGTGCATCAGTCATTCCTACGAAGGACTTGTCCCGGAGTATACCAGCATTGTTGACAATAACATGAACAGTACCGAAAGCATCAACGCAAGACCTAATGACGGCATCGCCATCTTCAACACTGTGCTTGTCAGGGGCTGCTTGCCCACCCATAGCCTCAATCTCACCCACGGTGCTATCTGGATTGACAACATCATTGACTACGACTTTTGCCCCGAGTTTGGCGAATAGTAACGCATATGCTCGACCAAGACTATTCACAACACGGTTAGAAAATCCGGAGATTTTTTGATTATCAGATGCAACTTACCCTGCACCAGCACCAGTAACAAGAACCACCTTGTCCTTAAATGAGACCTCTGGACCCTGCTCATTCGGTCCCAGCCCTTGTGCACTCTCCAACAACTCTAGGAAGTTTGCCGGCCCCATGGGATATGAAGGTTTGCTGAAGTCTTCCACATCATTCCATTTCTTGATGATGGCACTAGGGGTCAAGGTGCTGTCTGTTTTCAGGAGAGCGCCTTTTGAGCGTTCCCACCGTAGCTTTGCCATGTGTCCTGCTCCAACCTCAAAAATACCTCCAGTTTCTTTCGTGTTCGAGTCATGCACAAGGTTGGCAACAAGAGGAACTACCCAGTCTGGTTTAAGGGCAGCAAGAACTTCTGGGGGCATAATCGTCTCAGTCATCCGGGAGGCAGCAATTGGTGCTATTACGTTGGCAATAATGTTGTACTTATACCCTTCCTTTGCCAAAGTCTCGGTAAACCCGACCATGGCAAGTTTTGCGGCTAGGATGTCCCATGTCAATTGACATTGGACAAAATTAGGTATATTTGGAACATACCTGAGTAGTTAGTTTGCCCGAAGGAGCCAAATAGACCGGCTGCTGATGTTGTATTGATAATTCTTCCATACTTTTGGTCACGGAAATATGGCCAGGCGGCTTTAGTGCACTGCAAAGGAAGATGTCAGCCAGTCGGATATAGGCGGGGGTTAAGGGCTCGGAGGTACCGGAGTTTACCCACCTTATATGACCCCTTCACATGTACCTCGTTAATGAGGTCCCAGTCCTGATCCTTCATATTTTTAAAGGATACATCTCGCAGGATACCAGCATTATTAATCAGGATGTGAACAGCTCCAAATGTCTTCACGGCCGTCTCGATGATTTTGTCTCCATCCGTAACAGAGTTATAGTTCGCAACAGCCTTTCCACCAGCTTTTGTAATCTCTTCAACCACCACATCGGCTGCCTATTTCTCTCAAGCATTAGCATCTGATATCGTGCAACGATGACTCGTACCTACCTTCGCAGAAGTCCCCTCGCCCTTGAATGATCCCCCAAGGTCATTCACAACGACACCAGCACCCCGTTCAGCGAAAAACTTGGCATACACTTTCCCTAGACCACCACCTGCACCAGTGACTACGACAACTTTGTCGTCGAAGCGTAGATCTGACATTACTGTAGCCTGTAACCTGTCTTCTGGATTGAATCGCACGTATGTGTGTTGACCTACAGCTCACGGCGTGTAAAGAGGAAGATTTCTGGTTTAAATGGAGGTTAGCCAGACTAAATGGAGGTCTGAATGGTTGGTGCTGAAATAAGTCAAGTCAAGTTGCTTGACACGTGAACAAGCTCGGCTAGTCTGGGTGGCGCAGGCCCCTCATCGAAATGGAAAAGGGGATTGAAGAAATTTATCTCAAGTAGTTACCTGCCTTGCTATGCAAAATCTACATGTCTACTAAGTACTCCACAGGCCTCTGTGAGGGTGATTATCACTTAGCTGAGTCCGAGGTTCGGCACGGCTATTGCGCAGACAAGGGTATACATTGTCAGGACGGGTTACATGTGTCAGGACGGGGTTATGTCAGGGCAGGGTCATGTGACCCGTCCATGTTGGGTAGGAGAGGGACGAACGGAGAACAGGAAAAAGACAGAGGACAATACATGATGTACTACTATACATTATCGTACGTCTCTTGTCATTCATCTCACTAAATTTAGAGGCGACGAAGGATAGTACCGCATCCACTGGCGAACAAAGGTCCATGTCAGTTTTCAAGACATAGACCGAGCTCACGTTAAAGCCACTTGTTTTTGACCTTGTATATCGGTGAGCTCGACCTATGTCTTGTTGTTCGCCAGTGGATGTGGTAGAAGTTTGTTCCCATGCCCAGACTTGTACTGGAATGCTTGGCATTTGTCCTGCTCAAAATTTACAAGTACAAGAAGTTAAGGGAAAGAAGTTGAAATACTTCGTACAGAATTCAACTAGAGCTCATACAAACTATTTATTTTATACCTTTAATAATTGATCTGCTATTTTGCTATTTTTTTGTTTGATAAATTATAGGTAAATTATTATACATTAATATTTAACCTATTGGGGTGTGCCTTACGCCACTTCCAACAAATACAGTACCTACCTCACAGCATGTGAGATATGATCACGTGAGTGATGATACCTGAGTGACGTAACATAGCACTCAATCATTGTATATAGGTAGGTCATCACAGCTTCCATAGCTTCTTAGTTACAGAACGCATGATCTAGGTGAAGTGTTCTTTCATTGGCCACATACCTGTACCGCTGCCACTCTGATATAACCATATATTCCAACATTATTTTCTGCTGTGACAGCTAAGACAGGCTAGAGTGGCGGGAACGAGAACAGTAAAATGATATCAAAGCATACCGGTACCTTGAAATAGAGATAACTATAGCCGTTACTGTATAGTCTGGGTTTCTACGGTTACATATTTGTGATAGATATATCATGAGATGTGGCTGGTGACACTAAATAGTCCTCCTATCGTATCGCGTACATGCAAATTCGCTCCTTCTCTTGTTCCATTCCGTCGAATAATGCAGGAATCTTCCGTACCATCTCAAAAGATGTCCCATCATAGCTGAGCATTCTTCGATTGTAACGAAACTGTCTGTACTGTACATAAGACTCTTCCTAAGTTCCCGACTCGGTAGGCCATGATAGTTTTGTGGCCTCTTGTCACTATATGACCGCCACTACATGTATCTTAATTCCGTATATTTACTCATATATATCATGTATTACCTTCATGAAGCCAAATAGAGAGGGGCTTGGCACAGTCTTACTTAGGGGTGGTAGTTGTATTCACTTTTGGATATCAATACCTTCAGTCGTGCAACCATGGAAGAAGGTGATGTTACACCCGAGACTACTTAGGTTGTGGGGTAAGTACGGTACATAGTAACAGGGTGTCCTCCACATGATTAAGATCTCCTCCGCCAAGGCTGTCAAATAGAAGTGACAAGGATGGCACTAACCTATACTTACCTACTGCAACGCAGCATCCATGCAGCCCATTTGAGATTTTTCCGTTATCCAAGGTTAAATTAACGAAGCTCGAAGCAGCCCAGTTTCAGAATGGCCCACAACATAACCTGTGTAACTTGAAACTGTTCTATTGGTTGACCAAGGGCAGAGGGCGCGCTCACTAAGCAAAACATTTTAAGCTAAGCATTAAAATAGGTGCGGTGTTAAGAGAGTGTGAGGGTGTGAAAGGTATACAGTACCACAGCCTATTGGGGCCATGCGGTATTTAGCTTAACTAATATAGATAAGGAAGCAAACATCCTTGTAGCTACTACCCCCCTGTATCGGCTTGAACTCTTGGGCTACCTACAAGCTATCAATTATATCAGACATTTCCATAGTCTGGTTGGCACATTTCCCATGCGCTTCCAAGCTGGCCATAATCAACCTCGTTTCTCGGCCTTGCCTCAGGGCTCCCTCAGTCACTATCTGTCCAACAGACGGGGTCTCCAGCTAGGTCTCCAGCAGCCCACGCTCAATTAACGAGACTATGCTCAGACTCTACCTATATATTACACTTTCGGCTTTCCTTCTTGAACACTTTAAGAACGACCACCACAACTGCACCACTACCTCCCCATTTCCTGTCAACCTCATCAACATCAGCTGTCTAGCACTGCACCTTCGAATTCTTTCAACCTACTATCCGACTCGCACACTCGTCGAATTAAAACCACACGGGGAAGCTGTCCTGGTACAGTTGCCACTAGCCATAGCAGGACTAAGGCACGCATGAGTTTCAGTGCTCTAGATCTCCATGTAGTTGCTACTGCAACAAGCCATCCACGACCTGTCAACTTATCCTCCTCTGTGTTAATGGGCCTACCTACCTATCGTTTACCAAGTGCCCCTGGTCTCGGGTCCAACCCGCACATTACCTTCGACAATAAGTACTCTACATCTTAGTTGTCGTATGATTTTCCACATCCAGGACTACCTATCGAAATCCTGGCTTTGCCATCTGCCATTACAATCTTTCCTCCACTGCAACTTGTAGCACCTAAAACGGCTGCCCCTCTGGTCTTTTTGCCCAATTGCCAGCTTCTTATTAAGTTTCCATTTACTCGTCCACAATTCATATCATAGTCACCTAGCATTCAACTGTCGTCATTCTGGTGACCTAAGCTTCACCAGAAACTGTCTAGTTGCATCCCACATCCATATTCTTACGGGTCGACTGCATACCCCATTACTTACATACTGGATCAGCATTGCCTCCCCCACCCCCGGGGTGCCGACTCCTCCTGCATTGTGTAGGAGGCTCTAATCCCTTCGGGTACACCAGTACAATTAAGAATTTTACCCAGAAAACTCGTCCTTTTCTCAACTCGCATTCACACCTCAGTTATCGCATATTCAACCTTGCTGGTGTCGTTTTTTTTCACTTCAGATTGCTCCTCCATTACCTCCTGCAGGTTCCCCTTTTTTTTCTTTCTTTTTAATATGGTGATGGTGCTCTCCCGCTCTTTATAAGCTTGAACGGGACACCCTCACGCACAGGGTTCACATCAATTCTATCAATCACTTAAAACTGATTCTCTCTGGCCTGGTTGTTTCACTTTTCCGGCACGATAAGTAAAGACTAGTACGTTGTTCAGCAATGGACATCACTTTTATCTCAATGCATGATCTCTCACCTGGTAATGACTGACTCTAATCTTGCGAAGAACGATGTTCGTAATAGGCAGCTGACGGTAATTACTCTTCATAGAGGCCAGACTCGTCTACACTTCGGACTCCATTTCAGATGTCTTGGGCTATGAACCACACGAAGTCGTGGGAAAATCACTGTTCTCATACTTCCACCCCGAGGAGATGCATTTCGCACAGACATTCCACGGGAGAGGAGTTGAGATGGATAAGGCCGCTGTATTAGCGTATTGTCGGCTCAAGAGTAAAGCGGGGGATTACATCTATTGCGAGATTGTCTTTACAGTGGTATATTCTGTAGTAGTTGCAGCCACCAGTGTATACCGGCAGACAAATAAGAGTCACGGTCAGTATACACCTACCTGCGGGATCCTGGCCACATAGGTACTAACATATCTAAACAGAACGTGCCCTAAAAGCACCATATATTCGGCGTGCATTCTCTTCATCACCACGCGATCCACGTTACCACATGTTGGCTCACCTGTCGCCGAAATTCAGCACATCTCAGGCAGGGCAACATGAGCCTCGCGCCTGCCTTATCCTTAACCGCTTTACCCGAACTTTAACAATCCTATATGCTACCAACATATTAATGGATATATTGGATTTCCCACCACCCGAAGCAGTTGGCATGAGTTTCTTTGAGTTTATATCACCAGGGTGTTTGCAGGATGCAGTAGAAGCCCTTGAGCGTGCGAAGGAAAATGATTCAATAGCGTATCTTCGATTTTTCGCCCGAGATCCTCGGGCAGCGGGTGTAGAGTTGGATGATGGGCACGGACCTCACCGAAGGAGACAAAGAAGGTCCAGATCGCCGCGTTTAAGGCGTGGTAGAAGCAATCCAGGCAGACATACAGGGGAATCCACGTCAAATCAGGAACCTGAACCTGAGGGTGATGCTAACGGTGATAGTATTATGACAAGCGATGAGGAAGGAGAAGAAGACGATGGCGACCATTCAGGTGAAGGGGGTGGTGAAGATAATGGCCACTACTACTCAAGCTCTCATTCAACACCCAGGACGAGCCTCTCAAATAGCATTCCACTCACAAATCGTGGCCCAGAAGTCGAAGCTGTTGTTTCTTGCACCTCCGACGGATTAGTAGTTGTGCTCAGGCGAGCTAGGCCGATGATCCCGTTTTCTGATCCTCGAATGGGTTTCTTTGCTTCCCCTTGGGCAAGACTTCCATATCACCCCCCAAATCAAGCCCTTGGAAGCGGTCCTGGTGGGCCCGCACCTGCAGATTTCATGGATAGCATCCGGCAAGTAGCGGTGTTCGCCTGGTGTCTAAGAGGCATTAACGAAAATATGGTACAATTCGCAAGATTCGAGCCAGATGGATCAGAACCAGTGTTAACTCCACCTAGGGACCAGGAGCGCCATGACGGAGCTGACGGTAACGGGCTCGAAAGCGGTCTAGCAGTAAGAACAGATCAGTCGATTGTGAACGAGCCTGTCGATGGCCAGTACCATATGGGTAGTGTGACAGATTACGGTCCCATTCAACCCCAGCAACGAGCGGCGCATAAAAGAAAACGATCGAGTTAGGCCAGATAATCGATGAAGGTACGATATGACGAGGAACCGGATTTACGAAACTATGCATTTCGGGTTCATGGAGTATTTGGTGTCTTATTTTTGGCCATAATTCATTCATGACCTCTGCTCTTGCCTGTTGGGCAATCCTCTAACGTCATTTATCACTACTTTTAATCCTGTTTTTTAATAAAGGTTTTCTTTTTACTGGGATCAGTATATGTTGAGCATCTCATCTCTCATTCGGTTCAATCTGTTGTTTTAGTCATCTTGTTTCGGTGGGGCAATTGGTCGTTGGGAGGTTCTCTGTATTTGACTGCGATGGTTAGTATTCACACTACCATGCATATCTATTTATTGAAATTAGTGAGCTGTTTTCCAAATCTTTGTGTTTTTCTCAACGTATGAAGTACAGGAAGCAAAACATGATGACTTCGACAGTGTGGACACAGGCTAAGCTAGCTAAGCTTTTCCTTCCATTCTCGCAGTCACTTGAAGCTGGGCTCATGTACTCTACGCTCTAGACCCCTGTTGGGTGTTCGTTTATTGTACATCCACTTTGTTGCTCATGTTCAGAGAAATGGTGCACATGGATATTTCTCTTATGGTTACATATTATTGGGCGTCAATGGTTCGCACTTTTGGGTCTAAAAAGTTTTTTTTGTCAGTGGGCTCCACCAGATAAGATACTATCTATATTGTCAATATTATTCGAGGTGATGAGGATGGGGAATGCAGCTCACTAGTGCTAGGGGAGGTGTATGGGTGGTTGATATCTTTCCTGGGGTACAGATGGCACTACTAACCTGTTAGGTGTGTTACCTGATCCTGGGACCCTGCTCTACGAGCGGCTTGTGCCAACCGGACTATGGGACCCTTTGAAATTGGGCTTGGCCGTGGGGTGCAGCACTTTAGGGTGCCAAGCTAAGCAAACAGACAAATCACGAGCGACTCTCAGTGTGTAGAAGGGAATTTAAACCCGTCTGAAGGCGAGGCTAATATATGTGCATATGTTGGAGAAGCCAGCCGGCAGTGCGCCAATTTGCTACATCAACTTTTTATAATTCCCACTTGCATCCTATCTGCCTTTTGCCGGGGGGTGTTCTCCGTGCATGCAAGGCAGGGGAAGCGGTTACAATTGGGATCACCCGTCAACATACACAGCTGTACCGACCGAAGAAGTCTCGGCAGTCTGGCTAGGGTGAGACCGGGGGAGGGTTGCACTGCCAATTTGACAACTGTTGGTTGTTTATTCCTAGCGGTTGTTAGTCCGTTATCAAGACTTCAGGAATTGTATCTAGGCAACAGGTCTAGGATGATAGAATATTTACATGCAGTTTCTGGGCTGCAGCTGGCTGGCATGATAGTCCTTTTTTGGAAGTTACGTAAGGGGGATCATAATTGAGCAGCCGCTGCGCCGGCGTGCATGGGAAAGCTGGTCCAGAATTTTGTACATGAAGTATCATAGTACCTGTTGTCGAATTTATTGGGCTGGTATGGTGCTTTACATTGCGTGGTATAAAAGTGAAGTAGCCTGGACGAGAACTTGGGCCTTTTGATAAGTGCTGTTGTTGCAACTTAGTCGTCCTTGGTAGTGTTTATTCGCGATTATAGATAGAGCGGGGAGGATGGGTCATTCATATCACTTTTCATTTGAGCCGCTACTTAATTAGACGTCATGATAACCTCACCCCTCGGGTTTAATGGAAGTGTAGTCACTTCGTTATATGATCCATGTGTCGATCAATATGATATCAAATTCCCCCACAAACCTGCGTTATATGTGTGTGTTTTTTTTTTTTTGAGACTACATATGTGCGAATGTGGCTCGAGGTTAACACATGGGACCGGAAATTTGATGCACAAGGATCAGGCAAGGGTGGGGGCCTAATATAAAAGACTCAACTCAAGGCTACAATTGCAGGCTAATAGTAGAGTACATATATGGTTAAGAGCCTCATTGTACCTGCTGTGTGACATTTGAATTAATTCTGACTTGAGTTCACCAACCACACTAAATTTGGCTATCATGACTACTAGCTTGATTTGCGTTGCGCCAGCCTTCAGCCATATAGAGACCAGTACGGAGAGCGGGGTAAATGCGCGGGCTTATGAAGCCAATGAAGTTTTCACTGTAGGTAGTCTGGTTACGGAGGAGGGTCATACCAACCAGACTATTTCCACTGGGGTTAAATAAACTCCGTAAATCAACGACTGGCTGAGTGTCCATGCAATACCGCGAGGTAGGGACTAATCTGTAGTCTGGCTGCACGACCCCTCGAAGTAGCAAATTGACTGCCACGGTCACGCTTACTTGCTCAACTCATACCCTAAACGGGCATATGCATAGATAGATAGGTAACTACAGTACCGTAGGTACATACGTATGTACCAGTACATCAACATGTAAGTGTTGTCCATATATAGAATATGTACTGTATGTAGGTAAACGCCTTCTGCCTCATAGCCTAAGGCTCCCTTCGGGGGAAAGGCCCCCCCCCAAAAGGGAAAAAAAAAAGGTAAAACGCCTTAAACAAAGAGGGTATGCATCTGGACTGCCAAGGGGGAATGGGCGGTATGTGCGTCACGATGTTGCACATGCGCTCGCTGCTCGGCTGGCCTGCAACAGCATTGCCAGAACAGAAGTTGCCTTTAGAGGAAGGTCAATACTCTGCGCACAGGATGGGCGACCATATCTAGCTAGGGTTTGCGTATAGGTACGTAGTCCTCTCCAATGCCAAGCCCCGCATTTAGCTAGTTATCGTAGCGTAATAAACTAAATCAAGCCAAAAGGCCATTACTAAGTGCTATCATAGTCTGGCTCCACTCAACTTTTCCCTTACGGCACGCACTCCTCGAAACATTTTATACATTCTACAATCAATATGCCAACAGCCTTTGCATTGTGGCTTTATTACTTGGTCTCGGGATAGGATCTAGAATCGACTCAGAATAGATTATGCATCATCTGTGAAGAAGCAAAGGCTAACTTCCTCCCTGGTACGCCGGGGCAGCAGCCACGCTTCGCCCGCGGCCGGCTTACAGCATTTACAGCATGGTGGATTCCTGCATCACGCTCTGCTCAACACAAAGTGGGCAGCACAATGTAAGTGCACTCACTAGATCTAGGCTCACTGGCCATACCCATAGATGTTAGGAGGGTGATGGTATGGCGAGATTATTAATGCGTTAAGCTGGCAACAGTAAACACTAGAATTCGACGCGCTCGCTTTGTCTGCTCTGCTCTGTTTCTCGGAATCTACTTCAGTGGGGCTTCGCTCAAAGCCCTGTAAATCACATAGCTGGGATGTGTGATGTCGGCCAGCCGCGTGCCTACTCTTGCTGAATCATGTAGGTACACTGAAACCTTCCGAAGGGAACCTTTGGCCTCCCCTCTCAAGCTTCGGTCTAGAATACACTTGAATCCACGAGAATTTCCAGGTGGCTCGTCATGGTTCACCATGGACCGTAATGGGCATCCAAAAGAGAAAAATTCACCTAGAATGGCAAACCAAATAGTCCGTCTGGCCTACGTCATTGATGGTAGGTATATATAAGTCTATCATCAAACCGATGTGGTGCCAGAGGGATGGGCTAAGTGTTCTGGTATTCAATGGACAGTCTGGCCTGTTCCAAGCCACGAATTACTAGTGGCCTTTGGGGCCAGACTAGGCCATTCCTCCTGGGACCCAGAAACCAGAGCATCACTAAGGAAAAAATACCATATGGTTTCTGCTCGCCAACGATGGGTTACCCTCAACCTTCAACACCCTGCGTGGCATTGCATGGGAATCTCGCCTCTGCCGTATTAGACAGGAACCTCTATATACATATATTTATGAGGACTGTTATTCCAAGGCTTGCCCCACCTTATGCACGCAGTACAGAAAAGAGCATGGTGAGGGACAATGACATGAGCTGGGGTATCATAATACATAGCTAAGAATCAAGAGGCAGGGCTTAGAAACCTAGCCCAACGCCGCCCAAATGCGCAACCAATTTCCCTACCATCTCCATGCTCTCAACGAGTCCCTCCTTTCGGTGGCGCTGTACCGCAATCTGTCCCAGGAAAGGCCTCGCCTGCAACGCACACCACCCACCACCCTCTGCCCCACTCCCCGCCTCTCCTTTAGGCACTTTCCCGTCCTCAAAGTAAGCCCTCAATTTCGCCGCCGCGCACTCACTCGGTGAATTAACACTACAGTGCCCGACCCCTTCTTGTACTAGCACTCCCGCCTTCCCTTCCTCAAACCAATCCTTCATCAGCCATGCATTCCGCACTGGCGTTACGGGATCCCGATCTGTGTTGACCAGCAACACCGGATTTCTCGGCTTCAACCTTTCACCTGGAGGTGGCACGGTAGACTGCGTTAGAATACGCGGTGGTTTCTCCTTTGCTTGCCCTTTCCAGCCCACGCACGAGAGCCGGATTTGGGACCACACATCGCCAGAAGTGGTGCTCTGCTCGCGCAGTTTGGCAATATAACTGAGGAAATCTCGCGGGGTGACGGTGGACGGAATCGGCGTCCCGTCACCGCAAAGAATAGCAGTAGTTGCTTCACGGGCATGTAGATCATCTGGGGGCAGCGGTGGTGCAAGTCCAGAATCTGGCGGGGTGCTGGCGGGACAAGTGATCAGTGGTTTTATGTCAAAGATATCGCTGTAATCCGCAAGTGCTGTGGGCTTCCGACCCTCGACAGAGGCAAGGAGCTTAGCAAGAACGGGGAACCTGATGAGAGGCTTGGACAATGCAAGGGAGATGATGTTTTTCAGGTCGCTGTAGGTGATTAAGTCTGGCTCTAGACCATTGGTTGCTCCATTTTTGTTCACAAGCACAGCAGGGACCGGGTCCTTCTTCACTGAAGCTAAAAGCCGCTCTAGCCGAACGCGCACGTCGTGTGGTGTTTTTCCGGTATGGAAAGCGCAGTGTAGTGGCCCTGCAAGCAAACAATACTCGTAGAATGAGTCCATGACGGTATCCGCATCATATAAATTCGTGCTCCACCCAATGTCGTAATAGTCTGGTGTTTTCACCACACCATCCACGACTATCCTTTCCACGTCGTCAGGAAACATTGCGGCGAATGTGATGCCTAATACACTGCCGTAACTAAACCCCCAATACTGTAATCCCTTCTTACGGGGATTGCCATTCTTGTCCACTTTACCCTTCCACTCCGCAGCGGTGATAATGCGCATGTCTCGCGCTGTGCTAGGAGTGCCTACATATGCTACATTCTGTCGATTCTCTTCATTGCAACGCCTCGCCAGAATCGCTGCGCGGGTGTAGAATTCTCCCAATTCCACCAGTTGGGAGTCTAACCCTGATTCTCCAGTGGAGTTCAGTACCCTTCCGCCACTCTTCGCGTGCCACACTTTCCTCTCCACAGAGTTTGCAAAGCAGGATATCTGAGGGACGGTATTGTTGACACCCCGGGGGTCGAAACCGATAATGGAATATTGCCCCCCAACAATTTTTTGGATTGCTGAGCTAGATTGTAGCACAAATGCGACTCCCGATCCGCCAGGCCCGCCGGGGTTGAGCACGATGGGTCCACCCCACGAAGAGTCAGACTCTGAGATGGCCGCTGGGAGTTTTACGATAGCAATGTGTGCATGGCTGGGATTTGTGGGATCGATATGGTCGAGGGGGACAGAGAGGCGGGCGCATTGATAACCGGGGAAGCAGGGGTGATAGATAAGCTTTGTAGAGGGTGTTATCTATTTCAACGTCAGCTCTCCTGATGCACAACCTTCCTAGCCTCGAACCCCTCAGTTGAGTGAGAAGTATATACGTACAGAACCCCAACTGAAGTCCCCAGGGCCACTGGAGCACCGATCAGACCCCTCCCTGCTCACATCGACTGGACCGGCGCCATATTTCTGGCTCATAGTCCATGGTACCCACGATGCGGTATAAAATGCACCCATGATCACCGCACCAATGCCCAATAATACTACCCTCCTCGACCTCACTCTTGTACTGGAGGACGTTCTGACCATAAACGGTTTCAACTGAGGATCATTTTCACCTTCTGGAATGGCGGCCATCGTTTCCGTCGTGTGGGTCTGATACATGAACTTGAAATTGGAAGCCAACTGCCAGGGGAGCAACTTCGACGTTGCAAGCAAGGATTACTGTACCTGATGCAGATCTGGGATAATCCTTGCTCCTGATATTCAGTTGGGGTGAAGGAATCATGTAGATAAACAAACTGAAGGTTTAATGAGACGGTTGACGACAGCGATTGCAGTTGAGTCAAAATTCAGGTTTACCCATGCGCGGAAACAAAATTTAATTATTACTAGTCTAAAACAAGACCAACAAAAACAATGTCCTCAAACGGCGATTTGCGATTGAAATCATTTCAAAACTTCGGATAAAGCATATTATGCCTGTGGGTATAACTGTGGTCATACAGCTCTCCATGATCCCGCTTCAAAACAGGCCATAGCAATGAAAAGATAAAGTGATTCGAAACTGGTATTGACGGTGAACACAGAATTGGTATATTGTAAATAAAGGTATATTAGGAGAGCACTAAGTTAGCAGATAAGCACAGAGCCCAGGGCCCTACTGGTGCATAACTTATATGTATCATCTTTTACCATACGCCATGTGTCTTTTGTTGCTGGATTCCATAGCGGGTAATCAAAGAGTATGCCTATATGGGCTTGAGGTTAGCAAATGCATGACAGCATCACATGATTATAAGAACTATGAGAGGCCGCTGTCCGCCAGACTAGAACGTTAAAATATTGGAATGCAGAACAGCACGCATATGATACTGTCACCCACTCTAGCATCTTGTTGTGCTATCGAAGCAGCTTGTTTAACATTTGAATAAGAGAGACAGTAAGTGATCCTAAGTAAAAAAGAGCCAAAGGGGTAGGCCACTGTGCCCCCCAGTGTGGGTCGTTTCGACATTCCTGCAAGTAATCCGGAACAGAGATACCAGGAACCATTATGGACTGAGCCAGGCCAGTCAGTGATGGGCGGTGCAAAATTGCGTGAGAGGTATTCTGACCTCTAGGTGCAGCCATGTGTGTATCACGTAGTTCAGAAACTCAGGGTAACTAACTCTCTGTAATACCGTCTCGACAAGCGGGTACGTAGCATAAGTCGTCACCGCAAACCAACTAATATCCTGAGATCCCGCCTCATAGGCTAAGGCTCCCTTCGGGGGAAAGGCGTATAGACTCAAAAAAATATCCTGAGATTTATCATCACTATCCTAGTAAACGCCAGGGCGAAGACTATAAATGCTCAAAAGGATACATAGCCAATTTTTCACCTGTCTGTAACTCGAGGCGCCCATGGCAAGAAACAGAATATATGAAATAGGGTAAGAATTGAATATACAATAGCTGCACTATGGTAATGTTTGTACATCCGCACTCGCATCAGATTCCTCCTCATATTTCATATCCCAAGCCCAACAAGGATACTATGCATATGTTAGCTCAATATTTCGCAAAAGAGCTTTGCGTAGCGTAAATAGATTGTTTTGTAAACGATCTTGCAGCGAGAAAGCTCTATTGTAAAAAATGAATAATACAAAACTTTCCCATTCATTTGTCACCAGCAGCGGAGGGGTCGACTATGGTCCTCTGTTCCTCTGGCGAGTAGCAGTCTCTGCCCTTGCTTGCCCCAGTTGCATTTCGACCCAACAGGGCCCCCCAACAGGACTCGAAGACAGGCGTAACAGTTATGGCTATCATCGGTTGAGATTCTCACGAGTTGTTCCCCCAGCGTATTGAGATAAGGAAATCGCTGACCCTGTCGACTGTCTCTAATACCAAATACCAAAGCATCTTGAATTACTTTGAGCTGGAGGAGGAAGCTGTGGGTTTCGGTATTCCTCCCATGATTTGGGAGGGTTTGTTTTGGGGCCAGCAAGGGGGGGTGCACAAATGAATAGGTGCTTGGATTGGCCTCCAAGCTATTATCTCGCTCCCATCAGGGAAGGAAATTCATTCCATTACAGGCAGAAGGGATTTCCTGAAATATTCTTTGGGGGAGTCAAAACAACACGGTATATTACCCAAGGACACCACCGGCATCATAATTGTCCCTGATATCTATGTGCAAAACCTCAGCATGTACAAGTTGCAATCGAGTTGAAAAAGATGTCTGTGAAGCCAATCACCGCCAAGCAGTCAAATGTCTTCTCTCGCTTTCCGGTGGCAGTAGTTCCTCCTGATCTCAGACAATATTGGCAGTTTATGTGGCTCTCACTATCAGGCATTCAGGAGGTAAAAAACCTGACCTTCACCATGGTCAAAGGAGGGGCTGTGCAACCAGACTACGCCGTGGTGTCACATTGATGGAAAGTATCTTGTTGGGGGAGGGCAGCAGCCAATATCGTGATGAAAGATTACCTAGTCGGCCACGGAGTTTTTTTTTTGGGAAATGTCTGAGGCGATTAGAGGGTACAAATTTAGGCGTGCCATGAGGTGTATACCTATAACATCAAGCTCTTCCCGGCAATCCATGTATGCCTAAACTGTTTTTTGCCTACGGGATGGCGGGTGAGTGTTATTTTTTTCTTCTTTATCGACTGTACTCTACCTAGTGTATGGTAGTCTTGTGCCAAGTCCCTTTTTATTGCTGGTTTATGACGTAAGTACCGAATGTGGAAATCCCCGTTAGGACTATACTTCTTTGGGGCTGCCAAGCCAGAGATGACACCACCATTTTACGAGGGGCTTGTCACTAGAACCATTTCACTTAATAGTAGGTATGGACGACGACGAAATACCCACTCTCGTGCCTGCCGACACGGAGGCCACTACCGTAGGACTTGCAACAACGCCGGAAGAAGATGAAGCTCCAAAGGTACCCATAACCATTGTCACGGGTTATCTAGGTGCTGGGAAGTCCACACTCCTCAATTACATATTGACGGAGCAACATTCCAAGAAGATTGCAGTGATTCTAAATGGCTTGTATCCCCCAGTGCTCCCCTTCTACCTCCCTTCCTACGAGCTATAATAACGCTTTTGGCGATTGCACAGAGTTTGGTGATTGTAAGCAGTTGTGGAAGACAGTCTGAAGGAAGTCACTGATCGGATCGCTAGCGGTGGATATCGAAAAAGAAATCACAATTAGCAAAGAGGACGGCACCCAGGTGGAGGAGTGGCTCGAGCTAGGCAATGGATGTACGCATATTGTGCTTTCATGAGTGAACGTTGTTAACAATTTTCACAGGCCTTTGTTGCTCAGTGAAGTACGCTTGGGCAGCAATATAGCCGCACACCAGTACTAGTATCTAATGTTACGGTGATTGGTAGAGACAATGGCGTGGCTGCCATTGAAAACCTTATGGAAAGACGCGGAAAATTCGATTATATTCTCCTGGAAACTACAGGATTAGCAAATCCAGGGAACATCGCACCTCTGTTTTGGCTGGACGATGGCTTAGGATCAACAATTTATCTTGATGGTATTGTCACAATGGTTGACGCCAGCAACATTCTGAGGTCACTGAACGAGAAAGCCGACGTAGGTTCAGAGAACTGCGAGGATACTGCTACAACGGCGCATCTGCAAATTTCACATGCTGATGTCGTCCTGATCAATAAAGCGGATCTGGTGACTACTGAACAGCTTTACCAAGTGAGGAGCAGGATAGAAGCCATCAATGGTCTAGCAAAAGTCTTTATTACCGAGCGAGGTGTTGTGGGTAAACAGAACCTTGAATGGCTGCTGGATTTGAAAGCATATAAAGATGTTGGGGATCTATCAGTGAAGACAAAAAACATGATGGGAAACAAAGCAGATCCAGTAGGTCACATGTACAGAAATGTAATGAAGACTCCGAGGTTAACAAGTGTGAATAGTCAATCTCCACAGTGGCGATTCATATAAACTCAAGACTCAATGCGGCGCAAATGGAGCTTCTAGCTGCATGGCTCCGCTCCATCTTGTGGGAAGGTGTAGTGCCGCTTCTTGATGGGAAAAAATGTGAGGCTCCAGCCATACACCGGCTGAAAGGTCGGGTCATCAGAGAGGATGGAAGCGTAATGCTTATCCAAGGTGTACGTGAAGTTTTTGAGATATTTAACGGCTCGGAACAGGGCGTAGGGGTCGTAAGAGACAATCTGTCTGGCAAGATTGTCCTGATTGGGAGAAAACTAGGTGGGGCGAATATTGATGAAAGCCTGCGGTGGTTTGTACTCGAAGGTAATGGAGATGCAGCAACATAACTTTATCAAAAAGGCCTCTATGTGGAACTTCAAACACCACACAGGCTCATTACCTCTCAGACCCTGAGGTGATTGATTGCTTGGAATTTGATTGCGATTATTTTCATAACTTATTTTTTCCGAGTGTTAAGCTTTCTTCGTCTCACGAGCCCCATCTTGGCAAATCACCAGTCATGTCTCGCAGATCGCCCTGGTCGGCGTCTGGTATATCACATCGATGGTTCATCGCAATCTATCCTCAATCAACATTTCATTTCGATGCCCACCTGCAGGGCCCGAGTTCTGTGCTCTACATGGTGGGATGTGCACAAAGGGTAGATACTGAACTTGATTGATTATAAGAACCTTGAAAGTACAGTATATTAGATCTGATCACCTTAGTCTCCACAGCTTTACTTGCAGAGTGGCTCATTTCGCCCCAGCTCCCAATCAGGAGTCGCACTCAAAGTTTTTTTTTTTTTTTTTTTTAAGAAGTCTATAGCCTACCAGTAAGGCTATGAGGCGGCTCACACTTAAGTGATCCCAAACCCAGAGAGAGCTCAAATTCAAGAATGGTACAAGGATTCAAACTTTCATTTCCCCCTAGTTTCGTGCCCTTTACCCCCTACTAATTATGCAAAATTTAATCAGACCTGCTGTAGGGGCATCTATATGATGTTGTGTCATCTGTCATGATCTTGAGACTATTATGATCCCATGAACGATACACTGATACCTTCTGACCAGCCTATGCATCTCGGAACGTGCTCTATAACCTCCACAGTTCCTCTTCACCACCTTCATAATGTTAGCACAGCTCGAAGCAGCGGTATACATTTACCGGTACTCTTTTCAGATCTTCTGATTATCATTCCAGTTGATATATACATATATTTTGACAAGCACAATTTTCTGTGGCCCGCCTCAAGTTCCACGGTTCAGAGCTATAGATATTGGGAGCATGATTATATATGTACAAGTACGTGCATATGCTTCCATGCTCCCGCTGTTATGTCCCAGCCTGACCAACTGCCGACCATCCTTGCGCCACCTGTTGGAAGGAACCTCCATAGGAGGGTGTTGTGCCAACCAGACTAGGTAGGAAGGAATGTCTAGCAGGTGGAGATAATGGAGACAAGCGCTTCAATGACTAAGCTCTCCTACAGCTGTGTCCTGTTCATTGAATGTCATTGCCTACGCAGGCAAATTAGGCATTTGCCCAGCTGGCACGATACGGCACTCTCATCAATCTTCCTCGCCCTCTAAAGAGCTGCTCCACACATCAATTTCAGTGTGTAGTTGTGTCTTTTTTGTCTCCTGTCCCCGTTCGCCAACGCATTTCACGTCAATACTTGCAGCATTGTGGATCCCTTGTTACTGTCCTGGTTGATTTTGGTATTCTATTCTCCTTGAGGCTCACCTCTGTTTGAACACCAACTCCTCAGTCTAGTCCCGATATCACGAGACCTTGCAGGAACTGAATTGTACCGGAGGAAAATCCATTGCATTCGCATTGCACACATAACTGCAGTGGCCGTACAGTGGCCGATCCCTTACATTCCCCACCCAACATCCACAACTAACCACTTGATCCTATCATTGCACTGCCCGTCACTACTTAGCACTTTAGCAAAAGTGCTAGGACAACTGGATAGTCTTTGCTGGAGAAGGCTTGTTGTACAAACCTCTTGGTACCATCATCACGTTAACGTCTAGACTGGGTCCTGCTAGCCTAAACCCCCACCAACAACAGAAACATCTCCCACGAAACACACTTTCAATCGATTGTACGGAGAGGCCTTGCGGCGCTCCTTACATCCAGCTGCTTTCTTCGGGGTAGTCAACACCCGGTCCCGACTTTTTTCCGGATGTTAAGCGGTACTGTTCTGTAACAATCTCCACATTTATCATTGCCACAGAACCGCTGAACAAGCCAATTCATCTACTTCACATACCATCCTCAGCCCCAGTAAGCCATCGCCGGCCATGGCATCAAACGATATGGACAACGGGGTTGGTCTCAGCAAACCCCCGACCATCACCCCTCGGTCATCGTCACTTGGGCAAGCGAACGGCCAAGAACAGGTCAAGGAAAAGAAAGTTCTTGATAGCGAGTCTACTAACAGTGGTTCCGATGGGGAGAAGGAGCGTGTACGTGAGAAGTTGAAGAAGACAAGCCTTGCTGGAATACGATCAGAGAGTCAGTCAAGAGAGTCAGCAACAGCCGATGCCAAAGAAAAATCTCCTCAATCCCAACCAACGACCACAGAAATGCCCCCGGAGGGTGACTTGAAAATGGGTGAGCCAGATGATAAATCTGAACTTTCCGATGGTAGCAGCACATCCAGCCAAGGGAGTAGAAAGAGGTCTCGGGATGCGGAGGACGATGGTGAAGATGTTGGCTCTGATTTCGACAATGATACAAGGCCTAGACCTCACTCAAGGAAGAGAAGCAGGGAACTATCTGATGAGCCTGAAGTGGGGGCACATCGCAAGGAATCTCCAGGGACGAACAGTGGGGATGAATCCATGGCACATGCCCACTCTGATGTCATTGAGCAAGCGGCAGAAGGTACTACTACGCCACCTCCCACAAAGATGGACGAGGATACTTTTGCATCCCCTAGTCGGAAGTTAGATGGAAGAAAACGAGTGAGGGAAGAAGGAGATGCGGATACATTGGAGGAGAAGGTGAAAATCAAGAAGTCCATGGTGAAAGACGGCAGTGAGGAGGAAGCGGCGAAGGAGGCCTCGGCGGGACAATCTGCTGGTAATATAGGTAGTGGGAATGCCTTGACAAGCCCAGTCAGTACCCCAGGTTCACCTGTTATCCAGAGACTTTACTAACACTCACCCAAGACCAAGGGATTAAGTAGACAAGGCACCCCTATAGATCTGACAAAACCTTCAACCCCAGAGCCAGCAAAGGTGCTTCCCACATTGATGCGGTGCTTCTTAAAACGTCAGATTACTGACCATAGGCCCACATTTATATTTCTAGATCCCTCCCGGGAGCGGTTTTGCAAACACTTCTGCCAAATCACCATTCGCGACAGCCACTACCGGTGCAAAACCCCTTTTTGGAGGGGCTTCCAGCAGCACCCTGTTTGCTAACTCCAAATTTGGTGCAATGTCTGGTAGTTCTGCATCGCCATTTGCTGCGCTGGGCAACTCCTCAGGATCCCCAAGTCCATTCGGGTCCCCGAAGCCTTCATCGTCCCCCTTTGCTGCAGTTGGGGCGACTACGCAAGGAGGTTTGGGGGTTTTTGGTAGTTTTGGCCAGAAAGCCCCATCTACCAGTTTTGGAGCTCTTTCGACCAAGCCCTTTGCCAATATTATATCCAGTGCACCTAAACCCCTGGGGCCCATTGCAGGCTCAAAACCAGCTAAGCCTTTCGGTGCTCCAGAGGACTACTCGGACGACGAGGGGTCGGATGAGGAAGGCGGGGACGATGAGGACAGCGGTGACGAGGAGAAGTCGAAGAAGGAGAAAGAGCCAAAGACCGTTAAGAGTGAGGCCTTCCAAGAGACAGAAGGTGCCAATTTTTTGTCCTTTAGCCCGTGTTGAATTTCGTGCTAACATGTCGCCCGACAGTCGTTACTGGAGAAGAAAACGAAGTTACAATCTGCCATTATCGTGCGAAAACCTACCACTTTGACAAAACTGCATCGGCATGGAAGGAACGTGGGGTTGGTACTCTCAAGCTGTTAGCCAGTAAGATCGACCTCGATGATCTCGCAGACAGCCCAGATGTCCCTATCAAGAGGAAGTATCGTCTCGTCATGCGGGCGGATGCCGTTCACAAGGTCATCTTGAATGTGCCCTTGACTGAGGATCTAATTGCCACCTATGGTGATCAGGGCAAGTTGCCTAGTGGGAACAACTTCCGCCTGCTAGGCTCCGAGAGTGGAGAGTTGACAACACTTTTAATCAAGGTATGTCAACTTTATCATTTTGGCTGTTTGTTGTTTCGTTTCCTGACTGAATTCGCTCTATAGTTGCGAAACCCAACCGACTCGAGGATGTTATACACCCATATTATGGAGAGCTTGCTCGGCCATGAGGCTGCCATGGTGAAAATTGAGGAACAGACGGCATAGGTATGGGTGTTTACTGAAAAGTGGTAGATTATATGGGGCTTGGGTTGGGATTTGGGAGGTGGAGGGAATTCTGCTGGCAGCGTATGTTTTGCGCTTTTTTAAAAAATATTTTACCACTTTATGTTCTGCTTCTTGCTGTTTGTGTCCTAAAGGAGTTGATCATTTTGCTTCCCTGGATTCTTTTGCGGAATATTTCCGCTCCATTTTCTCTCTTCTTGGGTTTATTTACTCGGGGATTTTTACATTTGGCCCTTCTTCATTCAAATCTTGGTCTTTCTAGGGCCCTAGGGAAGAGGGGCTTGCAACCATCATCATCATCATCATCACATACTATAAACACCACCGCCGGTTTGACTCTTGCTTGCATATTCACTTTTTTTTTTTTTTCGTTCGCTTCTTTTCTTCTCGTTGTTCGTCATATACTACTAGTTGCAATATTGCTGATTCTGGCACTTGGTTTACTTGGCTGGAGATATCAGAGATGTTTAGCTTACATTACATTACATACATACATCATACATACTATGTATATATATATATATTATATATACATATATACATACTTGGTATTACATGACGGACAGGCATTCCCTTTGTCTTTCTCTCTTTTTCTTGGTTTCGACATTCATTGAATTGGTTGATGATTTCATTCATTCTTTTTAGGGGTGGCGGTGGCGGTGGCGGCGGTGATGGTGATGGTGATGGTGATGGTCATGGTGATGGTGATGGTGATGGTGATGGGTGATGGGTAAGAGTGGTGGGTAGATTCATTCACTCGTTGCGCGGGCGGCGCGGGACTAGCTTTATTTTGCTACTACTACTACTACTGCTACTACTACTACTCCTACTATTACTGTTACTATTACTATTATTATTTTAACACCTTTGGCTTTTTCTTCTTCTTCTTCTTCTCTTCACATCTTCTCCTCTTCTCCATCTAGGGCGGGGCTCTGGTTCTGGTTCT